>Ga0272441_10003821_pt1 | contig 28156 bp, 26 predicted proteins | sample SSMProp6N_FD_193582 | JGI IMG/M metagenome (GOLD analysis project Ga0272441, IMG submission 193582) | Marine sediment archaeal communities from Little Sippewissett salt marsh, Falmouth, MA, United States - SSM-Prop-6N | ecosystem: Environmental > Aquatic > Marine > Wetlands > Sediment ... | reverse complement strand
TCGCGGAGCGCGCCGGCACCTCGCCTGAGAACCGCACGTACAATCTCAGGCAGCTCGTGGGGACGATGACCTTGACCAAGGAGCAGACATCCTACCGGATCACCGACCGGGTCTTCTCCACGTGGCTCGCCCGCCTCTGACCTGATAGCCGTGACCGATTATGCCGTTCGCGTACCGGGGTCTCGCACCATGAACCAGATCGGCAGGTTCCCCACGGGCTCCCGCCGCTCGTCCTGCACATCGAAGCCGTTTCGGCGATAGAAGGCGACGTTCCCCTCGGTTTGCGTCTCAAGGTAGCAGGGCACACCCTCGGCCTCGGCCTTCGCGAGAATCGGTCGTAGGAGCGCACTGCCAATGCCCTGGCGCTGCGCCTCGGGGGCAACGCCCAACGCCCATAGGTACCAGTGCGACCGCACCATCAGCTCCCTGTGGCCCTCCTCGATGAACCGCATCATCGGGAAGAAGCGATCCCGCGCGTCCTTGGGAAGGCGCAGCATCGCCCGCGGCAGCGCCATCCCGGTGCGCAGCAGCTGCCACAGCGTCACCTTCGTGTTGCCCGGGGCGATCCAACACGCAGCCCCTTGGCACTGGGCTGTGGTGAGCGCTTCTCCGTAGACAGCGGCGAAACCAAGCAGCGCATCCCACATCGGACGCAGCAACGTGTTCCGGTCCTCTCGGTCCGGCAGGATGCAGCTCCACATCGGATCATCGAGGAAGGCGCGAGTCACCGCGTCAACCACTTCCCGCCGCTGTGGCGATGCAACGCGAGCAACCCGCGGCTCCCCAGGCATGGTCCCTCCGAACCCCGCGACACGTCTGCGAAACGCTTTGCGGAGTATATCCTCTCAGCGCTGCCATCCTCCTGGGCCCGGGAACAGCCGTGAGCACCGCCGCGGGCGGCGCTCCCCTGCCCGGGAGGAGGGTGGTTCGCCAAATGCACGGGAAAGGAGCACCATCGATGCCACGTCAAACCCGCGCTTTGATCCCCATACTGATCGTGCTTCTTGCTGCGTGCGCCTCGTGCGGCTGCGGTCGACAGCCCTCGTCTCCGGTTCGGCCGACTGCTAGCAGCCGCCTCCGCTGGCAACGCTCACGGTGATCGTCATCGTCGCGGTGCCGGTTGCACCTTCGCTGGTGACCACAGTCAGCCTGACGGTGTACGTCCCAGCTGTGGAGTACGTGTGCCCCGTCGCCGATCCAGTGGCTACGTCCCCATCGCCGAAGGCCCACTGGTACGCGACGATGTCCCCGCTCGCGCAGCTCGACGTCGTCGCATTAAACGCCACGCTCATCGGTGCGGTTCCGGACGTGCGGGTCGCGATGATCCTCGCGACCACATCTCCCGCTGCGTCGGCAACAAGAATCGTCTGCGATGCCGTGGAGTCCATCCCCCAGCGGTCGGTCACGATCAGCTGCGCCGTGTACTCGCCGTCGGCCGCGTAGACATGCGACAACGTTCTGCCGACGCCTGCTGCTCCGTCCCCGAACGTCCATGTGTAGGTTAGCGAATCGCCGTCGGGATCGGAGGACGGCCGAGCATCGAAGTGCACCGTCAGCGGAGCGACTCCCGAAATCGGCGCCGCCGTGAAACTCGCGAGCGGTGCGCGATTGAGAAGCGTGCAAGCGGAGATCGACACGACTGCAGCAATTCCCGCAAGGATCAACATCCATCGACTTCGTAGCATGGGACCCCCTGGGCTAACCCGAATACTATAGCGTAGTAGTCCACTTCGTCCGGCGCAAGGACGCCGCGCCGAGCAAGATCTCCGGGCGCAACGCCGCACGCTCCAGTTGTGGAGCGCAATCGCTCGCCGGCATAGAGGTATCGCCTACCCTGCGTTGCGGTTCTCAGCTGTAGCCGCTAGCCTCAGAACCAATCCGCAACCTGTCGGGAGGGTGTCATGCACCATCGCCATGTGAATCCCCGTCGAGGGGTGTCCCTCATCATTGCCGTATCTCTCGCCATGCTTACTGCGGGCCCGAGCGCCCTGTGCGATCCTCTGAGAATCGGGATCTTCGCCGACCTCCACGCCCACGACACGAACTCTCCCCTGGACGGGTTCCACATGGTCAACTGGGAGGAGCGGCTCACGGCGTGCGTCGAGGCGATGAACGCCTGGCCGGCTCATCTGATGATCGAGCTCGGCGACTTCATCAACAGCCGCTTCGTGCTCGGCGCGCCGCTCGGTGATGCGGAACGGATCCCCGGCATCCTCGAGGCCGCTGACGCCGTTTACGAGCGCTTCTCTGGTCCGCGATACTACGTTCTCGGCAACCACGACGTAGGTGACCTCACTAAGGACGAGTTCCTCGCACACGTCGGAGCGGAACGCACGTCCATGAGCTTCGATGCGAGAGGATTCCACATCGTGCTTCTCGATGCCCAGTTCCGCGAGGACGGTACAGACCGCGGCAACGAGTTCTGGTACATGCAGGGCTACCTGCCCCCGCAGCAGTTCCAGTGGCTTCAGGAGGATCTCGCGGCTTCCGATGCACCGACGATCATCTGCGTGCATCAGCGGCTGGATCTGGCGTATGAGCTACGTCACGGAGGGCCCGAGATCACCAACCACCTCGAGATACAGTCAGCACTCCGCGCCGACGGCGACGTGATCGCCGTGTTCCAGGGCCACGACCACGGCGGAGGCCACGCCGAGATCGACGGCATCCACTACATTACCTTCCGCTCGTTGATGGATCGTAGCGGTGGCGTCGCGCCGACCTGGGCCTACGTCACCTTGGATCGCGAAGCAAGGACTCTCGCGATCGCCGGGGAAGGCGAGCAGGAGAGCTACGTGTTCACCTACAGGGAGGATCGATGAGAGCGTTCGTCACTGGCGGCACCGGATTCATCGGCTCCAGCGTGATTCGCACGCTTCTGGAACGCGGCATCGCCGTCCGCGCGCTGTGCCGACCGGCCTCTCCGCGGACGAATCTGAAGGGACTCGACGTCGAGGCGGTGGACGGCGACCTGCTCGATCCCGGGTCTCTGCGCCGCGGGATGCAGGGCTGCGAACTGGTGTTCCACGTGGCCGCGCTGTACTCGTTCTGGGTCCGGCCAAGGAACAGCATCTACGCAACCAACGTGGACGGAAGCCGGCACACCTTCGATGCCGCACGGGAGGCAGGCGCCGAACGCATCGTGTACACGAGTTCCGTGGCCGCCCTCGGACTGCGTGCCGACGGGAGTCCGGCCGACGAGACCACATCGACGAGCGTCGATCGCGTCATCGGCGACTACAAGCGGACGAAGTTCCTCGCCGAGCAACTCGCCCTGCAGTACGCGAAGGAGCTTCCCATCGTCATCGTCAACCCCAGCTTCCCTGTGGGGCCACGTGACGCCAAGCCTACACCGACGGGGCAGACGATTCTCGACTTCCTCAACCGCAAGCTGCCGGCCTACCTCGACACGGGGATGAACGTGGTCGATGTCGAGGATGTTGCGCTCGGTCATTGGCTCGCTGCTGATCGAGGCAACGTCGGCGAGCGCTACATCCTCGGGGGAGAGAACCTCACGATGAAGGCGATGCTCGACCTGCTCTCCGGGATCACCGGACTGCCCGCGCCGCGGATCCGTCTCCCCTACGCCCCGATCCTCGCGCTGTCCTACGCCAATGCTGCGCTCTGCTCGCTGTTGCCGGGGATGACCCCACGGATGACACCGGCGACGATCCGCATGAGCCGACATCGGATGTACTTCGATCCCGGCAAGGCGATCCGAGAGCTCGGGTTCCCGCAAACGCCGGCGCGTGATGCCCTTGCCAAGGCCGTGTCCTGGTACCAGGACAACGGATACGTTCGCCGCTAGCGCCGGATCGCCGCCTTCGCCAACTCTCTTCCCATATCCCACAAGCCGCCGCGCAGTCGATGCGCCCGATCGAGAGTGGCATCGATCGCGGAGATCGCCTCGTCGACGTCGGCATCGGAGAGGATAAGCGGGGGAAGGAGCTTGATGATGTTCACGCGGTGGCCGCTGACCTGCGACAACAGCCGGCGCTCGTGCATCAGGTCCATGACGATCAGCTGCGCGAACAACCCCGCCTGCATCGTCTCCAGGGCTTTCCACGCCGCCTTGAGCCCGAGGGATGACGGCGGACCAAACTCGATGCCGATCATCAGCCCCTTCCCACGGACATCGTGGAGCATGTCATAGCGGGACTGCATCTCGCGTAGGGCAGCGAACAGGCGTTCCCCCTGCCGCGCTGCGTTGTTGATGAGCCCTTCGGCGTCCAGCACCTCCAGCGTTGCCAACCCCGCGCCCATCGCCAGCTCGTTCATCCCGAACGTGTTGGAGTGGACGACGCAGCGCTCGAGCCCGGAGAACGTCTTGCTGTGCAGCTCGCGGCGAAGAAGCACCGCGCCGACGGGGATGAACCCTCCGCTCAGCGCTTTGGATATCGTCACCACATCCGGATCCAACCCCCAGTGTTCGCCTCCGAAGAAGCGCCCCGTGCGGCCGAGGCCGGTCTGCACCTCATCGACGATGAACACCGTCCCGTGCTTTCGGCACAGACGCTGCGCTTCCGGGAGAAACTCCGCACTGGGCAAGTACACGCCCTTGCCCTGAATGGGCTCGGCGATGAACGCCGCAACGTCCCGTTTCGCGAGCTCGCGTTCCAGGATGTCGAGGTCATCCACAGGCACAGGGGTCGCGGCGAGAAGCGGGCCGAAGCCATGGCGGAAGTGCTCGCTTCCGTTGACCGACAGGGCTCCGAGGGTGAGCCCGTGAAACGCGTGGTCGAGATACACGAACCGCTCGCGCTTCGTCGCGGCACGGGAGAACTTCAGGGCCGCCTCCACCGACTCGGCGCCGGAGTTGGTGAAGAACACCGCCTCCAGCCCCGGGTACCCTTCCCGTGCCCGCTGGGTCAACCGCTCCGCAAGGAGGCCCGCCAGCAGCGGGCAATCCATCTGGATGAGATTGGGGCGATCCTCCGCAAGCAGGTCACACAACACGCGCTTCAGCTCGGGATGGCTCCTGCCCAGCTGATACACGCCGTATCCGCCGAGGAAATCGAGGTAACGGCTACCGCTACGGTCGTAGAGGTAGGCTCCTTCGCCGCGGGTGTAGGCGACATCGTAGCCGATGATCTGTAGCACCCGCGCGAGGGCAGGGTTGACGTGCGCCTTGTGGAGCTCGATGTGATCCCCCAGCCGCTCCTCGATCAACGCCTTGATGTCCATATACCCCTCCTGCGACATCATATCCGCCGGTCTCGGCTCCCCCAACGGCCCGACATTTCGGGGTCGGTCGTGTATCCTCACACGACATCACGCCTGAGGGGGGCTCATGCGCGCACGGTTCGCGGTATCGTTGGTTTCGGCAGTGGGGATCGTCCTTCTCTGCACGGCGGCGCTGACGGGGAGCGATGCTGCGGCCGCGGAGGCGGATCCGGCAACGTTGACCGCCGCGGCCGAGGCGGCGTACGACCGATGGGGTACCCCCTTCGACTACAACGCGTACGAAGGCCCTCTGCGTTCGGCCATCGACCTCTGGGAACAAGCTCTGCCGCTGCTTCCTGAGGATGCGGTCCAGAGCCGAAGCCATGTACTCAACCGACTTTCTCAGGCGTATTTCGAGCTCGCCGAGGGGTACCTGCTGGACCGCGCGGACCGGGACACCGCCTACGGGCGCGGCAAGGACGCCGCACTTGCCAGTCTCCGATTGGATCCTACGTTCACCGCTACCGAACAGGCCGACGGCTTCCGCGCCGCGTTGCGCGCCGCCAACGACGTCGTCGCCATCTTCTGGTACGGGAACACCCTCGGTCAGTGGCTCAACTACCACCAGATCACGGCGATCATGGGCGGCGGGGTCAAGGATGTCTACGCGTCGTTCGAGCGCTCCATCGAACTGGACGAGGGCTACGACGGAGGGGGGCCTCACCGTGCGATGGGTTCGCTCATCACGCAGGCATACTTCCTCGTTGGAAGGAATGCGGCCGACGCCGCGTTCCACTTCGAGCGCTCGATCGCCCTCGATCCGACCTACCTAGAAACCTACGTGAACTACGCGGAGTACGCTAAGGACGCTAGTCTGGTCGACGAGCTGCTGTCCACGGTCTTCGAGCTCGCGGCGGATCCCGAGGTCATGGCGGCCCACCCGTTCTACAACCATCGCGCCCTGCAGCGCGCCGAGCGCTTGGCGCAGTAGCAGGTGGCTCACGCTGCATCACGTCCGTAGATCGCGCCACTTCACCATGCCCCCGCCGGCTCTCCACTTCGAACACACGACCGGCGCGTACCGTTCCTGCATCCCCAAGCAGCACGAGGTGATCCCGTGATCCTGAGACATCGAACCACGCTCGCTCTGTCGGCGGTGTGCGTCGCCGCGATCGCTTTCATGGCCGTCGCCCACAGCGATGGCAGCGTACTCCAGCAGCTTCAGACGGAGCTGATTCCCGAACAGGGACAAGAGACGAGCTACGGCATTCCGCTATCCTATGACTCCCTGCCGCAGTTCATCGCGTGGTGGACGACGCTCGTCCCGTTCGCCGAGCAGGACCCGCGCTACATCGAGGCGTTGATCGACCTCGTTGCCCCTTGTTGCGACGACAACACCGCGTACCGCTGTTGCTGCGAGCAGGGCGGCAGCTCGTGCAACATCATCCGCAGTGGCAAGGGTCTCGCGGCGCATCTCATCCGTGACCTCGACTACACCGCCGCCGAAGCCGCCGAGGGCGTCCTCGAGTGGTTTCGCTTCGCGCGTTCAGACTACTACCTCGCCGCGGCACTCGCGGCCCGCGGGATCGATCCTGCGGTCCACGCGCTGACGACGGAGGGCTCCTGCTACCGCGGCATGTGCGCTGTCCCAATCAGCGAGGGCGGTTGCGGCGGCATGGCTGAACTGATCGAACCCAGACTGGGCGACGCCGGGGACTGACGCCGAGCCGCCGCGTCCCATCCAGCGATCGGTGACGGGGCATCACCTCCCGCGCGCTACAATCGGCGTGGAGAGCCACCATGATGGAGCTGCCAGAGGCGCTGACCCTCGCGCGCCAAGTGGAGGAGACGGTTCGCGGCGCGCGGATCCTTGCCGTCAGTATCGCAGAGAAGCGACCGAGGTTCCTGTTCACTAACGAGGACCTCGGCGCCTATCCGCAGCGTCTGGTCGGCCAACGGATCCTCCATGTGGGGGCGCGAGGCAAGTGGATCCTCGCCGCCCTGGATTCGGGAGGCACTCTCGCCATCGGCGAGCTGTTCGGTCGTCTCCGGCTTGTCTCGTCTGCCGAGGCGCTCCCGAAGACGCATCACGTGGTCATCACGTTCGAAGACGTCGGTCACCTCTGCGTTACGATCCAAGCGTGGGGAGGCGTCCTTGCGCTCAAGCCGAGCGAGCTCGCGGAGCATCCGTGGCTCGGAAGGCAGGGCATGTCGGTCCTCGACCCGGCGTTCACCGCAAGCCGCTTCAGCGAGCTTCTCGGCTCCGACAGCGCCTGGGCCCGCAAGCCGATCAAGGCGTTCCTCGTCCACGAGGGGAACGTCCGCGGAATCGGGAACGGCTACCTCCAGGACATCCTGCACCGTGCGAAGCTCAGCCCGAAGCGGAAGTTGTCCACGCTGGATCGACGAGAACGCGACAGACTGCATCGAGCGATCCTGGACACGATGAGTAGCGCCTCCGAGCGCGGCGGTCGCGACACGGAGAAGGATCTGTTCGGCGCCCCGGGGCGCTACGTGCCCATCCTCGACCGACGTGCGGCAGGAACGCCATGCCCCGACTGTGGTGTGCTCATCGAGAAGATCTCCTTCCTCGGGGGATCGTGTTACGTGTGCCCGCAGTGCCAGCCGGCGCCATGACACACCTCGAGATCGTGCGCGGGGACATCACGGCGCTACGAGTGGGTGCCATCGTCAATGCGGCGAACGAGACGCTCCTCGGTGGCGGGGGCGTGGATGGGGCGATTCATCGTGCCGCCGGACCGGAGCTTCTCGAGGCCTGTCGCCGGCTTCCCGAGATCAGCCCGGGGGTGCGGTGCCCCACCGGAGAGGCGCGGATTACCGGCGGATACGGACTCGCGGCGCGTTTCGTGATCCACACCGTCGGTCCCGTTTGGCACGGGGGATCTCACGGCGAAGCCGAGCAGCTCGCCACCTGCTACCGCGCGTCTCTGCAATTGGCCGCAGACAACAATCTTCGCTCGATCGCCTTCCCAGCGATCAGCTGCGGCGCGTACGGATATCCCTTGCGACCAGCGTGTGACGTCGCACTGCGCACGACGAAAGCGTTTCTACAGCACGATCGCGGGCTCGATCGAATCGTGTTCGTCGCCTTCTCCGAGCGGGTCGCTGCGGCGCTACGCGTCGCGCAACGGGATGCACTCGACGTCGCCGGTTGAGCATGCCGCCTACGCGACACGCCACGCGGAGTGCGCTACGATCCATCGTTGCCCGCGGAAAGGGGAAGATCGACGTGTCTCGTATTGGCCTTGTGTTCGTCGCGGTGGCAGCGCTCGCCCTCGGAGCGCTGTTGTTGGCGCCAGAGCGGCCGGAGCCGCAGCCCGTGATCCCTGCCGACGAGGCGTCACCTCCCGAGGTCGACGACCTGCGAGACACCGCGCGGACGCTCTACGCGATGCAGCCGGATGGGAGAGCCACCTCCGCGTCCCGGCGCATCTCTCATCAGCTGCGGAGCGGGTCCGAGCACAGGTTGCCGGATGCGGTCCACGACGCGCACTGCGTTGGCACCATCTGAGGATGAGGCGGAACGGCCGGCAACGAGAGTGGCAGCATCGACCTGGAGGCTGAACCCGGGGACTCAACGAGAAGAATGAGCTTGGGCCGCCGCCCGGCGAATTGACGACGGCCCACCTCCACCAGCAGGGAGGTGCTCCTAGGAGGTTCGTTGCCACCATACCACAGGAGCGCCGTTGCGGCAATAGAAGCGCTCGCTCGCGCCTCGGACTCAGTAGCCCATGCCGGGCGTGTACTTCACATCGGGACCTGTGGGTCCCTGTTGCTCCGGCGGCTCGAACACGAGTCCGACCTTGATCCCCTCCTCCTCGAGAGCGGCGATCGTGCGCGACGCCGAAGAGCCTTCCGCCAGATCCAGCGGGTTTCCGATGAGCCACACGTGAGTCAGTGCAGGGAAGGCGAGCAGCGGCGAGATGTCCTCAATCTGGTTGTAGTTCAGCCCGAGCACGCGAAGGTCAGGCAGCGCTGCGAGGGGAGCCACGTCGCGAATCCCGGCAAAATCCAGGTGCAGCTCGACCAGGTTCGCGAGCAAGGCGAAGGTCGAGAGATCAGCGAGCTCCACGCCCGACACGAGAAGACGTGTGAGCTTCGGCAGTGCCAGCAGTGGCGATAGATCCAGCTCGCGCGGTTCCTCGGAAAGGTAGCCGACCGCGACCTCGTTGAGCTCGGTCAGTCCGCGAATCGGCTCGATGCTGTCGTAGTCGTTCCCGAACACCCGCAGCTTCCGCAGCTGGGTGAGCGTGCGAAGCGGCGCGAGATCGGCAATCTCGTTCTCGCTCACGTCAAGGATGAGGAGATCCGAGAGGCCGGCAAGCGGGGAGAGGTCCTCGATGCGATTTCCCCGCAGGTAGAGCACCCCCAAGCGGGACAGGCCGGCGAGCGCCGACAGATCGGCAATCATGTTGTAGTCCGCCCACAGCACGAGGAGCCGGCCCATATCCGCCAACGGTGTGAGATCGATGACGTCGTTTCCCCACACGCTCAGGAACTGCAGATCCGTGAGGCCGGCGAGCGGGGAGAGGTCCTCGACCTGGTTCCGGGTAAGGTTCAAGTGGCTGAGGTTGAGGCAGTACTCGATCCCCGCGAGATCGACGATCCCTGCATCAACAGCGGTGACCGTCCCTACGGACAGAGCCTCGTCCTTGGTCACGATCCCTTCGGCGAGACCCACGGCTCGGAGCACCGCGGATTCGAGTCCGGGATCGGCGAAAGCCACGGGATCCGCCGTCCCCAAGCCAACGATGCACGGAAGCGCAAGAACGAACAAGCCTGCAAGCGTCCTGAGGCCACGCTGGGTCATGAAGCATCCCTCCGTTCCCTTGAGCCTGTGGGGTATCGACATCGAGAGGAGCACACGAACGTTACCGCAAGAGACGCGACGATTCCACGGGATCAGTGCCCTCCACGGCGACGGTGCCGGAACGAATGCGGATGTGCGTTACGACCGAATCTGCGTCAAGCCCGATCACGTGGCGTCGTCTTCGGCCGAATCGCGCGATCCGCCCTCCGCATCCGCGAACTGCAGGCTGTGGAGCGCCGCGTACAACCCGCCGACGGCGACCAGTTCATCGTGTGTCCCTTGCTCTACCAAGCGTCCCTTGTGGAGGACGAGGATCTTGTCCGCCTCGCGGATCGTCGATAGCCGATGCGCAATGACGACCGATGTCCGCCCTTCCATGATCCTGTGGAGCGAGTTCTGGATCAGGCTCTCGGTGTGGGAGTCGATGCTCGCCGTCGCCTCGTCGAGGACGAGAATCCTCGGGTCGAACGCCACGGCGCGCGCGAACGACAAGAGCTGCCGCTCGCCGACCGAGAGCGTGACCCCTCGCTCCTTGACCTCGGTGCGATAGCCGTCGGGAAGCGCCTCAACGAAATCCGCGCTCACGAACCTCGCGGCGGCAATTGCCTTCTCCTCCGGGATCTCCGAGCGAAGCCGAATGTTGTTCAGGATGTCTCCGGAGAAGAGGAACACGTCCTGCAGGACGACCGCCATCTGGGAGCGCAGGGCGGCGAGGTCGTACGCCTCGATCGGAACGCCATCGAGGAGGATCTCCCCCTTCTGGATCGGGTACATGCGTAACAGGATGCGGATGATCGTCGTCTTGCCCGATCCCGTCGGCCCGACGATCGCCACCCGTTCGCCGGGGGCGACATCGAACGATACGTCCTTGAGAACCCACTCCCCTTCGTTGTAGGCGAACGACACATTGCGGAACTCGATCCGCCCCTCCGCTTCAGCCAGCGAGCGCCCACCCCCCTGCGGCTCTTCCTCCTCGTCCAGAAGCAGGAAGATGCGCTCGGATGACGCCATTGCCGCTTGGAGCACGTTGTATCCCTCAGATAAGTGGAGGATCGGCTCGAAGAGCATGCGCACATACTGGATGAACGCCGTCAGGGCACCGAGCGACAGGCTGCCCCGCAAGACATTGAGGCCCCCGTACCACACAACGAGCGCAACAGCAAACGAACTGAGGAAGCTCATCAACGGCCGGAAGACGGCAAACGTGAGCAGCTGCCGCATGTCCGCCTCGTACTTCTTGCGGTTGATCCCGAGGAAGCGCTCGTTGGCCTTCCGCTCCTGGACGAAAACCTGGATGATGCGCATCCCAGAGATGCTCTCCTGGAGGTAGGCATTGAGCTGTGCGATCCGCCTGCGGACCTCACGATAGGCGACGCGCACCCGATTCCTGAACCTCCAGGCAGCGAAGACGATGATGGGGAACAGCGCGAGGACCACGAGCGCCAACCTCCACTCGAGGTTGAACATGACGATCATCACGCCCACGACGAGGAACGCGTCGCGGAACAGGTTCACAAGCATCGTCGTGAACATCTCGTTGATCGCCGCGACATCGTTCGTCGCCCGCGTTACCAAGCGCCCGACAGCCGTGCGATCGAAGAAGCGCACCGGAAGCCTCAGGATGTGCCGAAACAGCCCACGGCGCATGTCGTACATGACCCGCTGGCCGGTGTACTGCAGGACGTAGACCTGGAGAACGCCGAAGAGGAAACGCGACAGCAAGACGACCACGAAAACCGCGGCGAGGCGGATGATCCCTGCGATCGATCGCCCGCGAAGATCCGTCAATTCACCCTGCGGAAGCCGGGACAGCCGGTTCTGATCGACGATGTACCCGCCGGGAACGGCAAGGAAGGCGTCCGGATGACGCTCCGCGGCCCCTGAGGCATCCCCCTCGGGGATGAACAGATAGCGCTCCGAAGACAGGCTCCCTTCCGCCTCCCACACTCTGCGAAGCTCCGGGTGGATCGCGTCCACGGTGACGAGGTATCGCCCATCTTCGAGAGCAACCGGATCCCCTTGAAGCGGCGCCTCGGCAAGCGTGACGATCGCGCGCGGGAGCGTCATGTAGCCGTCGATCGCCACCTTCGTGATGTATGGGATCGTGAGCTGAACGCCAGCGAGGAAGAGCGTAAGCAGGACCGAGACGCCGAACAGCGCGCGGTACGGCGTCAGGAAACGGACCAGCCTGCGCATCAGCCGGACATCGAACGCTTTGCCGAGGATCTCGTCTTCGTACCCGTGTCCGTGGCCGTTCATTCGGAGGCCTGCCTCTCCGCCTGTTGCAGACGCCAGATCCTCTGGTAGACGCCTCCCGCCAAGATCAGCTCCTCATGGCTCCCCTGTTCCACGATTCGCCCGTGATCGAGGACGATGATCCGATCCGCGTTCAGCACGGCCGAGATGCGGTGCGCGATGATCAGCGTCGTTCGCCCGCGGAAGAACTCGTGGAGGTTGCCGAGGACGAACTCTTCGCGCTCCGCGTCCACCGCCGATAGCGGATCGTCGAAGATGACGATACGCGGCTCGAGGAGCAGCGCACGGGCGATCGCTACGCGTTGCTTCTGCCCGCCAGATAGAGAGATCCCACGCTCGCCCACCGTCGTGCCGTATCCCTCAGGGAATTCGGTGATCTCATCGTGGATCCCCGCCAGCTGCGCCGCTCGCTCGATCCGCTCCCCAGACGCGTCCGGACACCCAAAGGCAATGTTCTCCGCGATTGTCGCCGAGAACAGGAACGGGTCCTGAGGCACGAACCCTACCGAGGCGCGAAGCTCGGCAAGCGCTACGTCCCGCACGTCCACACCGCCGAGACGGACCGTGCCCACCGGCGGATCGAAGACCCGCGGGATGAGGTGAGCGAGCGTGCTCTTCCCGGATCCCGTGAGGCCGACCACGCCTAGCGTCGTCCCCTCGTCGATGGTCAGGTTGATGTCGCACAGCGCTGGCTCCGCTCGGCGTCCGCCACCCGAGGGGTAGGCAAACGTCAGGTTGCAGATCTCGATCGATGCGTCCCGCAACGGACGAGGGCTCGCGGGATCGAGAATCTCCGCCCGCTCCCCGAGGAGGCGGTTGACACGTCCGAGCGACGCCGTTCCCCGCTGGAGAAGGTTGACCGCCCACCCGAGGGAGATCATCGGCCACGTGAGCATCATCAGGTACTGGCCGAAGGCGACGAAATCCCCGAGTGAGATATGCGTGCGCACCACAGCGATGCCACCGACCCAGAGAACGATCGCCAGGGAAGCGCCGCTGAGAAGCTCTATCAGGGGATGGAAAAGCCCCCAGATGCGGACGAGGGCCATGTTGCGATCGACGAACTGCTGATTGGTCACTGCGAAGTCGCGTTCCGTCCCCGGCTCCTGCACGTAGGACTTGACGACCCGGATCCCGGACACGTTCTCTCGAACCTTCTCCATCACCGCGGAGAACGAGGCCTGGACGGCCTCGAAGCGGTGATGGATGACCCGCCCGAAGAACAGCATGAACGCAGTCAGTACGGGAAGAGGAAGAATCGCGTAGAGCGTCAGCCGGGGGTCGATGGTGAGCATGATCCCTACCGCGACGGGAATCATGAACAGCGGGTCGGCGATCGTGAGAACGCCGAACCCACACGCCCGGGTGACAGCGTCGATGTCATTGGTCGCATGGGCCATGAGATCGCCCGTCTTACGATCGTTGTAGAACGAGGCAGGAAGGGTCAACAGATGGCTGTACAGCCGCGAGCGAAGGTCATACTCGATCCGCCGGGAGCTCCCGATGAAGAAGTACCGCCACAGAAAACGAAACGCCATCACGACGACCGCGAGGCCGGTGATGATCACCCCGCTGCGCCACAGGCCGCCTGTTCCGGAGGCAATCCGGTTGATCGCATCTCGAATCACAAGCGGCACCGCAAGGCCGGCCGCATCCACCATCAGAAGCGACACGAAGCCCGCAAGCAACCGCCCACGATACCGCCAAAGCCACTTCGCCAGTCCACGCATGGGGAGCGAAAATGCTACCCGAAACGCCGCTTCACGCAACGACAGAGCACCCGCCCGAGGAGTTGCCGCCCTCCTGGGCGAAGGTATAATCGGCTTCGAAACTCAAGAACAGGAGCGCGGAATCACGAGAGGAGCCGAATGCGAACGCTCGTTGGCGTGTTGATGCTGCTCGTGCCCATCCTGCTCGCAGCACCGTCCGCAGGGACGGTTGCCGCTCCCGACCTGGTCGTCAGCCTTCCACCGCTGATGAACTGCCTTCCGATAGCCCTCGCACAGACGTGGGAGCTGTTCGCGAAGCACGGGATCGAGGTCCAGGTGATCGGCATCAGCGACACCCAGGAGCGGAGCGCTGCGCTAAGCACGGGGCATCTCGACGGCGTGATGTGCGACGTGAGCAGAGCCCTGCTCGACATCGGCACGGGACTCGACCTGGTCATCACCAGTGCCGCACGTCCCCCGGTGCAGACCGGCAGCGATACGCTCGCCGTCGTCTCCCCGGCGTCGTTCGAGGCAGATAGCTTCGAGACGGCGTTCAACCGTGGCTTCCGCATCGCGACCGTCTTCCAGAGCGACCTCGAGTACCAGATTGATGGGCTCCTCCAGAGCCTGGGTCACGACCGCTCCCCGTCCGCGACCTACGCGTTTTGGACCGATCTCCTCCAGATCGCCATCTGGTTCGGCGCGCAGTCGCTTCCGGTCGCAGCGTTTCCCGAACCCTACCTGACCTACCTTACAACCTACGCGCCCCCTGGCGCTGCGGCGCTCGAGGTCAACATCCTCTCCACCTTCGAGGATGTCGAGCTTCTCCCGAGCATCATCGTGTTCCGCCGCGAGGTTGTGGAAGAGCACCCGGAGGTCCTCGAGTCGTTCTACGCCGCCTATCGGGAATCGATCGAACGGATGAACACCATCGACCGCCTCGAGCTCCTTGATACGGCGCTCGATACAGCGCTCGGTCTGTTCTTTCCCGGCTCCCCCAAGGAGGCGATTCCCGAGGACGTCCTGCTGAGTATCGCCATCCCGATGTTCCAGGCGCCCACCGTGCTCAGCCGCGCGCACTACGACGGCGTCGCGGCGTGGATGATCCGCCGCGGGTACATAGGGACGGCGCCCGCGTACGACGCCGTCGTCAGTTTGCGCTTCATCCCATGATCGAGGCTTCGAACGTCAGCATCCGCTACGGACGGGGGCTCGATGCCGTTGACGCTGTCGAGGACGTGAGTTTCCGCCTTGAGGACGGTGGCAGCCTGGCACTCATCGGTCCCTCAGGATGCGGCAAGACGACGCTTCTGTTCGGGATCGCCGGCCTTCTTCGGGCGAACGAAGGATCGATCGCCGTCGACGGCACGCCGGTCATGGGCACTCGGCGCGAGATCGCGCTCATCCTCCAGAACGCGGGACTCCTCCCGTGGAAGACCGTCTGGCAGAACGCGAATCTGAGCCTCGTGCTGCGTCACGAGTACCCTGAGAGGACTGCCGAGGAGGTCCTCTGCGACCTGCGACTGCATCACGTACACAATCGATTCCCGGCCGAGCTTTCCGAGGGGATGAAGCGTCGCGTGGGGATCGCCCGGGCGCTGTCGATGTCGCCCTCGGTGATGCTCATGGACGAACCGCTCGCCTCCCTCGACACGCTGACGAGGGAGCGTATACAGGATCTCTTCCTCTCGCTGTGGAAGGCACACCGCTTCTCCCTTGTCCTCGTGACGCACGATATCGAAGAAGCGGCGTTCCTCGGCCAGACCATCGCCGTGCTCACGGAGCGTCCCGCGCAGATCAAGGAGATCGTCAACAACCCGGGCATGGGCGACACGAACTACCGCACGACAGCGGGCTTTCGTGAGACCCTTGGGACGCTGCGGGAGGTGCTCGAACGATGACCGGAAGACGCGGTGGCAATGCGCTCCACCTCTGGGCATTCAAGATCTGGCGCGGCCTGCGCCACCCGTTCGCGCGGCGCATCCTGACCTACCTGGTGTGCGTCATCGTGCTGCTGGCATTGTGGCAGGCTGCGAGTTCAGGTGTGCGCGCGATCAAGGGCCGCCCGCTGCTTCCAGGGCCGTACCAGGCGTTCTCTGATCTCATCCGGAACTTCAACCTGATCCAGCACGACTTCTGGATCAGCGCGGGGCGCCTTGGGCTCGCGATGCTCATCGCGCTCGCGTTGGGGTACCCTCTAGGGCTTCTGATCGGGCACGAGCGGATCCTCGATCAGTACCTCTCCCCACTGATCTACATCACCTACCCCATCCCCCAGGTCGCGTTCATCCTGTTCCTGTTCCTCGTGTTCGGCATCGGGAACACGGTCAAGGTGGCGATCATCGCGATTGCGTTGTTCTTCCAGCTCCTCGTGTCCGCCCGCGGCGCCGCGAAGAATATCAGCCAGGAGCACATCACCAGCGTGCGCTCGGCAGGGGCGACGCGGTGGCAGGTCTATTGGCACGTCCTCATCCCGGCGACGCTGCCGGACATCCTCACCAGCCTCCGCGTGAGCGTCGGGCTAGGGATGGCCTTCCTGTACATCGCAGAGACATCAGCAATGCTCAGCTCGGGTCTAGGGCAGCTTGTCGAGGGCAGTATGTACCGTCCCTCGCTGGCGTCCGCGGGGATCATTGCTATGGCAGTCCTTGGACTCGCCCTGTACCTGCTCATCGACGTCGTCGAGCGGATCGCGTGCCGCTGGAAGTACACCCAGCAGCGTCCTGAATGAAGGGCTCGGACGGCGCGCCGTCCGGGACAGGCGTTGAACCCGCCCCCCGCTCCCGCTAGGATCCTCCCTGCCAATGAAGCTCTCCACGCTGTACGTTGCGGCCAATGCTCGACACGAACGCGCACTTCGGGCCGTGGCCGTGCTCAAGGCATGGTGCGGCCTTCACGACATCCATGCCGTTGCACTCGACGCACGACTCCACGACACGGCTGAAGAGGCATTGGTCGTGACGTTGGGGGGGGACGGCACCGTCCTTCGTGCGGCCGCGTGGGTCGCCCACCTCGGACTGCCGATCCTCGGCGCCAACCTCGGCAGCCTTGGCTTCCTCACCCAAACGGACGGCTCCACGCTGACCCTGTGCCTCGAGGCGGTCCTCCGTGATGAATTCGACATCGAGGAGCGCATGCGCCTCGCCTACGCTGCTCCGGATCGTTCGGGAACGGCGCTCAACGACGTGCTCATTCAAAGCGGCGCGGCGCACCACCTGTGCGAGGTTGAGCTGTCCTCCGAAGCGGGGCTCATCGCCTCGTTCCCCGGGGACGGCCTGATCGTGTCCACATCCACAGGCTCGACCGCATACAGCCTGTCCGCCGGAGGACCCGTGATCGTCCCCCCCGCGGCCTGTTTGCTCGCCACGCCGCTTGCACCGCACAAGCTTGGACTGCGGCCCGTCGTGTTCCCTGCGGACGAGACGCTGCAACTGCGGACGCGCACCCCCGCCTCTCTGACCGTCGACGGCGACCACGCAGGCGAGCTGGCTCCCGGCGCGCGAATCGCCATCGGCCGGGCCGACATGCCGACACGACTCGTCCGTCTGCGCAACGCACCACCGTTCTTCCGTGTCCTCGAGCAGAAGCTGAACTGGAGTGACGATCAGCCGAGGATCAACACGTCCCTCCCTCCGTTCTACGAAAGCGAGGCGCCGTAGCGAGGGCGGCAGACGCAGACGCCCGTGGCTCAAGGCAGCCGCACCACTCGAGCACCGCCGCGGATTTGCCCGATCGCCAGGCAATCGCCGGCGTTGACACTGTCGAGGCTTTCGCCCGTTGGGCAAACGAGCTATCATCCCCCTGCTCCACGACAGGTCGGAGGTGAGAGCGATGACAGAGAAGGGAACGTTCCGGGTCAAAAGCGGCCTTGCCGAGATGCTCAAAGGCGGGGTCATCATGGACGTGACCACGGCCGAGCAGGCGCGCGTCGCCGAGGCGGCGGGCGCCGTCGCCGTGATGGCACTCGAACGGGTTCCCGCGGACATCCGCGCCATGGGGGGCGTGGCGCGCATGGCCGATCCGACAAGGGTCCTGGAAATCATGGACGCAGTGACCATCCCTGTGATGGCCAAGGTGCGAATCGGGCACTTCGTCGAGGCCCAGGTGCTCCAGGCGCTCGAAGTCGACTACATCGACGAGTCCGAGGTCCTCACTCCTGCCGATCCTCAGTTCCACATAGACAAGTGGACGTTCACCGTTCCGTTTGTCTGTGGCGCAAGAGATCTCGGCGAGGCGTGCCGCCGGATCGCCGAGGGCGCGGCGATGATCCGCACGAAGGGCGAGCCGGGCACAGGCAACGTCGTTGAGGCCGTGAAACACATGCGTCTGATGAACGAGCAGCTGCGCACGGTACGCGCCGCCCCGCCCGAGGAGCTGATGGCACTGGCTAAGGGATGGGGAGCCCCGATCCAGGTTCTTCACGCGATCCGCGACATAGGGCGGTTGCCTGTGGTCAACTTCGCCGCGGGGGGTATCGCGACGCCCGCCGATGCCGCGATGATGATGCAGCTAGGTTGTGATGGGATCTTCGTCGGCAGCGGGGTGTTCAAGGCAACCGATCCGGCGAAGCGCGCCCGGGCGATCGTCGAGGCCACGACCCACTTCGACGACGCCAAGACGCTGGCCCACGTGTCTTCCGGTCTGGGGGACGCGATGACCGGCATCGCAATCGAGGAGATCCCGCCGCACGAGATGATGCAAACCCGGTAGATGATTGTCGGCGTGCTCGGCCTCCAGGGAGCGGTTCGCGAGCACCTTCGGGCGCTGTTTCGTGCGGGCATCGACGGGCGAACCGTTCGGCACCCGAAGGAGCTGGATGGCCTCGCGGGGTTGATCCTTCCCGGAGGGGAGTCGACCGCCATCTCGCTGCTGGGAGGCAACGGCGTGCTGGAAGCGCTGAGTGCGAGGATTCAAGGAGGACTGCCGGTGTTCGGCACCTGCGCGGGGATGATACTGCTGGCGACGGAGATCGAGGGCGGGGCGCCGTCCCGAATGCGGCTCGGCGCGATGGACATCACCGTCAGCCGTAACGCGTCCGGCCGTCAGGTCGACAGCTTCGAAACCACTCTCTCAGTCCGTGGAGTGGGGGATGACATCCGCGCGGTGTTCATCCGCGCCCCATTCATCACGCGGGTGGGAAACGGCGTCGAGGTGCTGGCCGCGTATGAGGGGATCCCCGTCATGGCCCAACAGGGGCGCGTGTTGGCGGCGAGCTTCCATCCGGAACTCACGGATGACCCGCGGATCCACCGCTACTTCGGATCGATCGCGGAGGAGTACGACGAGGAGGTCGGTGCATCATGAAGATAGGCATCAACGGTTTCGGCAGGATCGGACGGGCGTTCTTCCGCCTCGCGTTCGGGCAGGAAGGAATCGACATCGTCGCCATCAACGACCCCTTCCTCGAGCCCGAGGTCGCACGGTACCTGCTGCGCAGCGACTCCGTCTACGGGCGCTACAACAAGGACATCATCGTGAGCGACGGTGGCCTGCTCGTCGGGGACAACACGCAGCCGATCCCGATCCTGAAGCATAAGAAGCCCAGCGACATCCCGTGGGCGACTCACGACGTCGACCTCGTCGTTGAGGCCACCGGCGTGTTCCGTGCACTGAACGGAGACAAAGGCTGCTCCACGCATCTTGCGGCGGGGGCCAGACGCGTTCTCCTGACCGTGCCCCCAAGCGGGGACGGAGCGGACCGCATACCCCAGGTTGTCTTCGGAGTCAACCACGACGTCCTGGAGGACGAAGGCTTGAAGGCCGTGTCCGCGGCATCGTGTACGACCAACTCGCTGGTCCCGGTCGTTCACGTCCTCGAGGGGACGATCGGCATCGCCCACGGCGTGCTGACCACAGTGCATGGGTACACGGCGGATCAGCGGCTGGTCGACGCGGCGCACAAGCCCAAGTCCCTGACACGCGGCCGTGCCGCCGCAGTGAACATCGTCCCCACGTCCACCGGGGCCGCGCTCGCCACGGCGAAGGTCATCGAGAGCCTCGACGGCAAGATGGATGGCTTGGCGCTGCGCGTTCCCGTCGTCACCGGCTCGGTCAGCGACTTCACGTTCGTCGCCAAGCGCGACACCTCGAAGGAGGAGATCCACGACCTGCTGACCGCGGCAGCACAGAGCAAAGCGCTTGACGGGATCCTCGGCGTCAGCAGCGAACCGCTGGTGTCGACGGACATCATCGGTGACGCTCGGGCGAGCATCGTCGACTTCAGTTCCACGATTGTCGTCGGAGGACGGCTCGCCAAGGTCATGGCGTTCTATGACAACGAATGGGGCTACACGAACCAGCTTCTCCGGATTGCTCGGGCGTGGTAAGCGGATTGCACGCCACTGGGGATGGCGGGCAGCAGTATCCCTTCTGTACGCGCCCCGATGTGCGTTGTGTGATCGGCCGCTTGAGGGATATGGATTCGTGTGCGAGACCTGCGCGGACTCCCTGCCCGAGCTCACGCCCCCGCGCTGCATGTGTTGCCAGGAGCCGCTTGAAGACCCGAGGCTCGACCTCTGCAGGGTGTGTGGCACGAGGGATCGCGGCTTCGCCGCCGCGCGCTCCCTGGGCCCTTATGAGGGTCCATGGGGGCAGCTGGTGCGGCTGTTGAAGTTCGGCCGCGAGCGGGCACTCGCCCGCTTCCTCGCCGACCGTTTGGCGCACGCCGCGATCCAGGATGCGGCGCTCGCTGATCCCGACATGATCGCGTTCGTCCCGATGACGCGCGGCGAGCGAAGGAGCCGCGGCATGAACCCATCCCAGCTGCTGGCAATGCATCTCGCACAGAGGCTGGCACAACCAATTCGCGGTGTTCTCACGAAGTGCCGTCCCACGCGACGGCAGACCGGGCTATCCGCGCCCGCGCGGCGGGCGAACCTGCGCGGCGCGATCACCGCCACCGCGCCGCTGGCCGGGAAGATCATGCTGGTGGACGACATCTACACGACGGGCGCGACAGCCGAGACGTGCGCGGGGGCGCTTCGTGGCGCCGGGGCCCGCGAGGTCGTCGTCCTCTCCGTGGCGCGTGCTCACAGGGCTCGCCCATGAAGATCGAAAGCCTCTGCCTGGGAGAGCTATCGACGAACTGTTACCTCGTGGAGCTGGCCTGCGGGCTGATCGTCATCGACCCCGCCGAGCCGTCCTCGGCGCTGTTGGCGGCGATCGCGGACCGCCCCGTCGCCCTCGTGCTGAACACCCACGGCCACTTCGACCACGTGGGCGGCAATTGGGTACTGCAGCGGCGAGGCGCCCGCGTGGCCATCCATCCCTCAGATGTGCCGTTCCTCGATCACTCGCACCCCGACCACCCTCCAGTCAACCGCCACCTCGTGGACGGCGAACAGGTCGTTTCCGGGATCACCGCCACGGCCACGCCCGGGCACTCCCCGGGCAGCATGGTCTTCGCCGCCGAGGGCGTCATCTTCTGTGGGGACCTTCTGTTCGCAGGATCGATCGGCCGCACGGACCTTCCCGGCGGGTCCATGAGCGCCATGCGCACATCGCTTCAGTGGCTGCTTCGGCTCCCGGACGACACGCAGGTCTACCCAGGCCACGGACCGCCGACGACCATCGGCCGCGAGCGCACAGCCAACCCGTATCTGCAGGGATTGGATGTCGATCACCGTGACTGAGCGCAGCGACATCGAGCAAGTTCGTCAGCGGATCGACATCCACGCGGTCATCTCGCGCTATCTCACGCTGGCGAAGGCCGGAGCCAGCTACAAGGGCCGCTGCCCGTTTCACAAGGACGACACGCCATCGTTTGTCGTCAACCCGGAGAAGGGGCTATGGCACTGCTTCGGCTGTGGCGAAGGGGGCGACGTGTTCGGCTTCCTGATGAAGATGGAGAAGCTCACCTTCCCCGAGGCCCTGGAGAGGCTCGCCGCGGAGGCCGGTGTCTCTCTGCGAAAGCGCACATCCGGCGAAGGTGAGGCGATGTACGCGGCAATGGCTGCTGCAGCCGAACGCTTCCAGGAACTGCTGCGCAACAGCAGCCAAGGGAAGCGCGCACGCGATGCGCTGACCTCCCGCGGCCTCGATGCGGAGATGTGGCCGCGCTTCGGCCTAGGATACGCTGCGCCCTCTTGGGATGACATCAAGCACCATCTCGCACCGCGCTTCGGCGTCCCTGCACTGCTCAAGCTCGGACTGCTCAGCCAATCCGAGAACCGAGACTACGATCGATTCCGCGACCGGATCATGTTCCCCATCTTCGATCTGTCTTCTCGCCCGATCGCCTTCGGTGGACGTGCCTTCGACGGCAGCCCGAAGTACCTCAACTCCCCGGCCACGCCGTTGTTTGACAAGGGGCGAGTGCTCTATGGCTTGTCCTGGGCTCGTGACGCGCTGCAGGAGAGGCGTTGCGCCGTTCTCGTCGAGGGGTACACCGACGTGCTCAGCCTACACGTTGCCGGGATCGCGCACGCGGTCGGAAGCATGGGAACAGCGCTGACTCAGGCGCAAGCCGATCTGCTTGGAAGGTTCGCCGACGAGGTGATCATCGCCTACGACCGCGACGCCGCGGGAGGAGCGGCCGCGCTTCGCGGGATGGTCGTGCTGCGCAACAGCGGGCTGCAGGTGCGTGTCGCCCTCCTTCCCGAAGGCACGGATCCGGACAGCTTGGTGCGCAGCCATGGAGCGGAGGGTCTCAACGAGACGCTCCACGCGGCCGTGCCCTTCCACAAGCACTTCGCGTCTGCGCTACGCGAGCGGTTCGATCTTCGCACCACGCTTGGCAAGGAACAGGCGCTCGACGAGGCTCGAGCGTTCTTCCCGAACCTCACGAGCATCACGCTGCGCAACGAGCTTGTCGAAGAGCTCCACGCGTCGCTCGGCCTTACGTCCGATGCGCTGCTCCGAGATCTGACCCGTCAGCGAAGGTCACCGTCCCGTCGGTCGTCGGACGCGGGATCTCCCCGTACCGACCCGGGGGAGGCGGCGCAAACGCTTCTCCTCTCGCTGGTCCTTCGCGATCTCGTGCCGTGGAGTACGCTGCGCGAGCGCCTCCCAAGAGACGCAGTGGCGGAGCGCTTCCGGAGCATCGTTTCCGCTCTCGACGCCGGTGAAGGAGCCCCGAGCCCCGATCTGGCCTCCCGACTTCCCGACCTCTCGGAAGAGGATCTCCAACTTGTGAGCAATCTGACGCTCCGCGAGCTGCCATTCGCCGCAGACAACCCCCAGCTGGTCAAGCGAGCAGTCCGGGATGCGCTCATCATTCTCGTCGAACGGCCGTCGATCAACGCGGCGATTCGCGCCCTGGACACGCAAATCGTGATCGCCGAGCAAGATGGCGATAGGCAGCAAGCCGACGAGCTCCAGCGCAAACGTAGAGAACTGGTGGCAAAGCGGCGATCATTGGGGCGCGAGCCGAGGAAGGGAGTCGAAGATGCCGAAGCGCAGCGACCGGGGAACGCTGGAGCCGACGGAAGAGACCAAGGAAGAGCGCCTTGAGGGCGCGGACGGGAGCCCGTCGGCCGAGGAGGACGCGGCAGCGGACGATGGCGGCGCCGACAACGAGACCGACAGTGACGACGACCTGTCCGATCCAGAGGTACTCCTCACCGACGCGACGACCAGCACGCTGACAGGAGACGACGCGTTCGCCGCCTCCGTGGAGACCCGTCGGCAGCCCCGGCGCCGGCCGGCGCCGTTCGACAGCCGCAAGGAATCGACGCGCCGAGAAGATCCCGTGAAGACGTACCTACGGGAGATTGGCAAGGTCCCGCTGCTTACGAAGGAGCAGGAGGTCGAGCTCGCGCGAGCCATGGAGATCGGGGGCTATGCAGAGCTGCTGATCGCCCAACGCCGCGGGCGGGCGGCTGCGGCGACGCTCGAATCACTGCCCGCGACAAGCGACCAGCGCAGCGCCCTCGAGGACTCCGCGCAACGGGGCAATGAAGCCGAGGAGCTGCTGAGCCACTTCTCCCCCCTCGCGGAGGAACACGGAATCCTCCTCCCTGAGGACATCGCCGTGGATCAGCTCGACGGCCTCGTGGCCCGCGGCAAGGCAGCACGAGAACGGCTCACCGTCTCCAATCTGCGGCTCGTCGTGTCGATCGCCAAGCGCTACATGAACCGGGGTCTGTCGTTCCTCGACCTCATCCAGGAGGGGAACATGGGGTTGATGAAGGCGGTGGAGAAGTTCGACTACACACGTGGCTACAAGTTCTCAACGTACGCGACGTGGTGGATTCGCCAGGCAATCACACGCGCCATTGCCGATCAGTCGAGGACGATCCGCGTCCCCGTGCACATGATCGAAACCGTGCGCGAACTCAATCGTGTGAAGCGCGAGTACATCCAGTCCCACGGGGCAGCGCCGACGCTCGAGGACCTGTCCCAGTTGACGGGAATGTCGATCGACAAGATCAAGAAGGTGGAGAACGTCTCCCAGTACACCGCGTCGCTGGAGCGCCCTATTGGGGACGATGATGAAGACACGCTCGGCGACTTCATCGAGGATCCACGGTCCCCGTCTCCGACGAAGGAGACGTTCCGCATGTTCTTGAAGGAACAGCTCAATCGCGCGCTCGATCAGCTCGACGATCGCGAACGTGAGATTCTCAAGCTACGCTATGGTCTCGATGACGACCATCCGCGCACGCTGAAGGACGTATCGCTGAAGTTCAACATCACTCGCGAGAGGGTCCGCCAAATCGAGATCAAGGCCATCGAGAAGCTCAAGCACCCATCGCGCCGAGCCGAGCTCAAGCGATTCCGCGAGCTGCTCCAGGGCGAGGACTGATCTATGAGCGAGGCGACGACCGGCCCGACGGCCGTCCTCGTCATCCTCGGGCCGACGGCCACCGGCAAGACCGCCATCGCGGTGGAAGTGGCCGAACGCGTCCGCGGGGAGATCATCTCCGCCGACTCCCGCGCCTTCTTCCAGGGCTTGGATGTCGTCACCGACAAGCCGCGTGGCGCTGAGCGCGCTCGGGTCCCCCACCACCTGATCGACCTCGTTCCCATCGACGGGCAGTACGACGCGATGGCGTTCCGCCAGGACGTGGCCCGGCTGGTGCCGGAGATCGCTGTGCGCGGTGCCGTGCCGATGCTCGTCGGCGGCGGCACCCTGTACCTCGGCGCGGTACTTCGTGGACTGTTCGACGGCGCCGGACGAGATGACCGCCTGCGGGCAGAGCTGGCAGACATGCCGACTCCCGTGCTGCACGCACGCCTGGCGGCCGTGGATCCGCCCGCCGCCGCCACCATCCACCGAGCAGATCGCCTGCGCATCGTCCGCGCCCTCGAGGTCCACACGCAGACCGGGCACCGGATCAGCGAGCTGCAATCCAGAGCGCGCCCGCTGCCCTTCGCCTTCTTCAGCGTGGGTCTCCTGCGACAGCGTGACGATCACCGAGAGGCGATCGAGCGACGCGCCCACAGGATGATCGAGAACGGTCTGCTGGCAGAGGTCGACCGAGCGCGCAGCCGGGGCCTGAGGGAAGCGCTCCAAGCCTACCGCACGATCGGCATTCCCGAAGCCACGGAGTGCCTCGACGGCCGGCTCTCGCGCGAGCAGATGGAACAGGAGATCGCGCATCGCACCTGGCGACTCGCGCGTCGCCAACGGGCTTGGTTCCGTCGCGACAAGGATCTACGCTGGATCGACGTCACCGGAAGATCGTCGGCACAGGTGGCAGAAGACATCGTCGCGCAGTGGCACGTGTGGAGGGAGACGGAATGAGCGACGCGCTCGAGCGGTGGGTGCTCACGGCAGAGGCGCAGGCAACGCTCGACAACGACGCCTATGCCGCGGGAGTCTCACAGGACGCGCTGATGGAGAGCGCAGGGCGCAACGCGGCGACGTGGATCCTCAACCATCGCCGCCCTGCACGCGCCGTCGTCCTCGCGGGGCTTGGCGGCAACGGCGGTGACGGACTCGTGGTCGCGCGGCGTCTCCGCGATGCAGGCATCGCCGTACAGACCTACATCACCGCATTGCCGAGCAAAGGGTCCGCTACGGCGCGCATGGCACAGCGGCTGGCGGCAAGCGGCGCAGCGCCGGCGCCCATCCTCGAGTCGTGGGACGAGCTGGACAGCGCGCTGGCGAACGCCGATGTGATTGTCGACGCGCTGTTCGGCAGCGGCGTGACACGGCCGCTGGAGCACGACCATGCCAAGATCGTAGATCGGATCAACGCCGCGCATGGCCTCACCGTCAGCCTCGACCTTCCCAGCGGTCTCGCCGCAGATCAGGGAACCTCCCTCGGTGCGTCCGTGTGCGCGGATGTCACCTTGGCCATGGCGTTTCTCAAGCCGGCACACGTGCTCTACCCCGCCGCCGCACGATGCGGACAGATCGACGTCGTCGACGTCGCCTATCCTCCGCGCCTCCTCAATGCGGTATCCCCGTGGGCTCACGTCCTCGAATCCCGCGGTGTGAGCGCACGCCTTCCCGATCGGCCTCCACACGGGCACAAAGGGACGTTCGGCCGCGTCCTCGTCGTTGCTGGATCGATCGGGATGACTGGAGCAGCGATGCTGTGCTGCCGGGGCGCGCTCCGTGCCGGTGCCGGTCTGGTGTACCTCGCGATCCCCGCTTCGCTCGACCCCATCCTCGAGAGCGCCCTACCCGAGGTGATAACTCTCCCCATCGCCGATGACGACGGCCATCTGCGGAGCACGGATACCAGCACCTTGAGGGACCCGCTTCGACGGTGTGACGTGCTCGCCATCGGCCCGGGGTTGACGCGGCGGCCTGGCGTGCTTGCCGCCGCTTGCGCGATCATCGACGCGTTTGACGGCCGACTGGTCATCGATGCGGATGCGCTGCCGGCGCTGAAGGACGCCGGCCGTGCCCTGCGGCTTGCAGGCCGCTCCGTGCTCACCCCACATCCAGGAGAGTTGGCGCGGCTCGTCGAGAAGCCGCCGGAGGCCATCGAACGCACGCGACGCGACGCAGCACGAACGTTCGCCGACACATCCGGGTGCGTCGTCGCCCTCAAGGGCCGGCCGACGGTCATCGCCTCGCCCGGCGCAGCGGTGTTCGTCAACACCACGGGAAGCGATGCGCTGGCTACAGCAGGAAGCGGCGACGTGCTCACCGGTCTTGTCGCGGGCCTCCTCGCAGGCGGCGCGTCTCCCGAGGACGCGGCGGTTGCCGCAGCGTACATCCACGGTGCGGCAGCTGACCTCTTCGTCCGCCATCGTTCGGCGCGATCGATGCTCGCCTCGGATCTCTTGGACCTGTTTCCGCGCGCGTTTCGCGCTCTTGAGTCGTGAAACTCATCGACAGCCACGCACACCTGGACGACCCGGCGTTCAACGCGGACCGCGCAGTGCTCCTCGCAGCGCTGCACGCGAACGCGATCGGCGTCATCACCATCGGGACATCCCTTCGATCCAGCCGCGCGGCATGCTGTTTGGCGGCGCGCCATCGCAGCGTTTGGGCGACCGTCGGCGTGCATCCACACAACGCGAAGGACGTCGATGACGCCACGCTCGCCGCCATAGCTGAATTGGCGCGAACACACGGCGCCGTTGCGGTGGGCGAAATCGGCCTGGACTACTACCGCGACCTCTCGCCGCGCGTCGTTCAGCGACGTGTGTTCGCGCAGCAGCTTGCCCTCGCATCGCAGCACGGGCTTCCCGTCGTGTTGCACAACCGCGAGGCGACCCAGGACATTCTGGAGATCCTCGCCAGCGCCGGAGACCGCCTGCGAGGCGTCGTCCACTCGTTCCTAGGCGACGCCGCGCTTGCGGGTCGCTTCCTCGACCTCGGCCTGCACCTTGGCATCGGCGGGCCGTTGACTTTCCCCAGGAACCAGGCGCTACGTGACGCCGTGATGAGGGTACCGCTCGACCGCGTGCTCGTGGAAACCGACTGCCCGTATCTCACCCCTGTGCCCCATCGGGGACACCGCAACGAGCCGGCGTACGTCCAGTACATCGTCGAGGAGCTCGCGCGCCTGCGAGGCATCGCCCCAGCGAACGTCGCCACGGCAACCACAGACAACGCGATGCGGCTGTTCTCGCTCACCTTCGACGCCCCCTCGCGGCAGCCGCCCGCCTGACGGGGCACGCGGCTCCGCATCGAGTACTATCCCCTGCCTACAACCTACTGCAGCGGGAAGGAGCCGTACAACAGCGTGAATCCGCGGGAGCGTCTGGAGGAGTTGGACGACAGTCGGCTGCGAAGGAATCCAGCACGGCACACGCTGATCGCGGACGCAGTGCGCCACGGGGAGGCCATCGT
>Ga0272441_10003820_pt1 | contig 28158 bp, 21 predicted proteins | sample SSMProp6N_FD_193582 | JGI IMG/M metagenome (GOLD analysis project Ga0272441, IMG submission 193582) | Marine sediment archaeal communities from Little Sippewissett salt marsh, Falmouth, MA, United States - SSM-Prop-6N | ecosystem: Environmental > Aquatic > Marine > Wetlands > Sediment ... | reverse complement strand
AATCCACGATTATAATTCCTCCCCCTGTCTGCACTATAATCATTCCTCCCCCTGTCTGCACAATAATCATTCCTCCCCTTGTCTGCACAATAATCATTCCTCCCCTTGTCTGCACGATATTCATCCCTCCCCCTGTTTGCACAATATTCATCCCTCCCCTTGTCTGCACGATAGCCATCCCTCCCCTGTCTGCACGATATTCATCCCTCCCTTTGTCTGCACGATAGCCATCCCTCCCCCTGTCTGCACGATATTCATCCCTCCCCCTGTCTGCACGATATTCATCCCTAACGGGGAGTAGAAAAATGTATAAACCAAATGTTGGTTGCAGAAAATCCCCGGGGGCGCAGAATGAAGTGGACCAAGCAGTTTGTCAAGTGGTTCAGCGAAGGTGATGAGGAGGCAGATCTCTTTTTGGACATCCCCTGGGACACCCAGGTGGACAAGGGGAAGGATCGGGACATCATAGTGGTGTCGCATCCTCGAATACCTTTTGAGATAGTCGTTCACGTGGACAAGTACTTTGCATCCCTCTACATGGACATGAACGTTCCCACCGATGCCATGAGCCTTGAAGACAGGATGCGGATTTACAAGAAGTTGCTCATACTCAACATGCGTTTCAAGATGATGAAGACCGGTCTGGCCGAGGAGGTCCACAAGATAACCCTGTCTGCCGATCTGGATCTGGGTTGCCTTAACCGGACAGAATTCTCCAACGCTTTGGAGAATTTGATACTGGCCAGCCAGCACCTGGTGGAGAAACTGGATCTGGAAGAGGAGGTGGGGATGGTGATTTTGGAGAGGGCGGCTGCTGTTGCATACAAGAAACTGGAGGCGGGGGAGTCTGAAAAGGAGATACTTGACTTCCTCACCTATCGGGTGGGGATTGAGGCCGCTGACAATTTCTTGGAAAAACTGATCAAGATAATATCCGACGATGAGGAAGATAACATGCCCAAGATCAAGGAAGCCCCCAGCGAGCTTTACCGCTAGGACATCTGCTTTCTGATATTCAAGAAGATTTTGGTCTACCCAGTCAGTTGGGCGTCTTTGGAAGTCAGTTTATCTCACCGCATTTGGGACAGACCTTGCGATCGTCGGGAAGGGCGAACTGGCACTTCTTGCACACACGAACGTTCTCACGTTTCATTATCTGGCTGCGCTGCATGTCCAGTTTCCTTCGTTCTTCCTCGAGCCGCTGCAGCTTTTTCTTCTTTCCGAAAAGGTCCACGATATCACCTTTAAGATGGGGCTTGGCAGGTTTGTGCACATGGTTCATCATTTCACAGGGATTTACCTTTTTTGTGGGCATTCCCGGGGGTCATGTGCCCGATCGGCGCTATCGTGACAACGGTATCTATCGGGATATATCACGATGTGGATCCCAGGTATTTTTTGATATCCCTGGCCCGTTTTGGTCCGATCCCCTCCACCTGACACAGCTCTCCCTCTGATGCCAGCCATATCCTCTTTACCGATCCGAAGTGGGACAGAAGCCTGATCCGGGTCTCCTTTCCAATTCCGGGTATTCGATCAAGCTCCGAGACGGTCTGGGCCTTTCCCCTGATCTTTCGATGGTATAACAGCGCAAACCTGTGGGCCTCGTCCCGGACGTTGATCAACAGGTCCCTGGCGGGTCCGGCGGGCATGGGCACCGGATCGGGCTTTCCCGGTAGAAAGAATTCCTCGTCTTTTTTGGCAAGAGCAACCATCCTCAGCGGTATGCCGGAGCGTTGCACCGCGTGGGATGCGCTTCCCAGCTGACCCTTACCTCCGTCGATTAACATCAGATCGGGAACCGGGTCGTCGTCCCTGTGGGTGATCCGCCGGGAAATCACCTCTTCCATCATGGCAAAATCGTCCTGACCTTCCACGGATCTGATCTTGAAGCGTCTGTAAGCGCCCTTTCTGGGTTTACCGTTCTCAAAACTCACCTTGGAACCCACGGAATGCCTTCCCTGGATCGTTGATATATCAAATCCCTCAATGGTCTTTGGAGGACGCTCAAGTCCAAGCCATTCCATGAGCTCCAAAGCGGCCTCGCTGTAGATATTTTCCGATCCGCTCTCCCCCTCCATTTGGCTGACCACGTGCCTGAGGTTCTGCTCCACCATTTCCATGAGCTTTTTTTTGGGACCTCGAGTGGGAACGATCAGCTTGACCCTGGAACCTCGAACAGAGCCCAGCCATTCCTCCAGGACCTCCCCGTCATCGGTCCGTTGGGTTATCAGCACCTCTTTGGGCGGTGTGCCGGTTCCGTAGTGCTGGGACAAGAACGCCGAGATGATCTCACCAGGTTTGCTATCGGGCTGGATGTCCAGTGTGAAATTCCGTCGGGATATGATCTGGCCGTTACGGATAGAGAAGTGCACAACCACCGCCCTGGTGCGGCCTATCCGTTTCACCCCCAGAGCGTCCCGGTCCCGGTCGTCTAAAAAATCCACCCGTTGTTGTGCTGCCAGCCTGGATATGGCCGCCAGCTGGTCCCGTATTTGGGCCGCATCCTCGAAACGGAGATCGTCCGACAGATCTTTCATTCGTTTTCGCAGCTTCCTTTCCAGTTCCCGGTGCTCACCCCGCAAGAACATCTCCGCCTGTTGCACCGATTGGGAGTATTCCTCAGGGGTGCAGTCTCCCCGGCAGGGTGCCATGCAGACGTTGATGTCACCGTATATGCAACCCCGGGGAAGCATACGTGTGCAGGGCCTGAGCCTGAAAAGCCGTCTCACGGTTCTTTGGGTTTTCCGGATGGGCCCGGCGGTGAAGGGGCCGAAATATCCGCATCCGTCGTTGGAAACCCGTCTGACCATCACGATCCGGGGGAATTTATCCCGGGTTATCTTGAGGTACGGAAAATGTTTGTCATCCTTTAGGAGGATGTTGTAGGGAGGTTTGTGGTGCCGGATCATGTTGTTTTCAAGGATCAGGGCCTCCCGTTCAGTGGCGGTAACTGTGAAGTCCAACCTAACCGCCCGCTTCATCATGTGAGGTATCTGGAACCTGTCGTCGGAGCCGTCCATGTATGCGGATAGGCGGTCCCGGAGGTTGCGGGACTTTCCGATGTAGAGAACCTTCCCGTCCCCGTCATAGAACTGGTACACCCCAGGTTTTCTGGGGACACTTCTTGGATCGAGCCTCAATTTCAACAGTCCTGTGAGCGTCCCAGGATGTCTTATCGTTTTCCTTTTTGAATCTGTATGGAATTTTTACATATCTTAATTAAATAAAACCGCGATCATCCCTCACCCACCATCGATGGGCCCCCACCAAAAAGAGGTGTTTTTCAAATGGAAGTTCCAGATTCGAAAAAGTATGCCGCCGAGCTGCTGGGAACGTTCGTCCTTGTCTTCATGGGTTGTGGAAGTGCAGTGATCGCCGGAGGATTGGGTGTTACCCTGGGAGGCATCGGTCTTGTAGGTATATCCCTGGCGTTCGGTCTGTCCGTACTTGCAATGGTGTACGCCATCGGTCACATATCAGGCTGTCATATCAACCCGGCCATTACCATTTCCATGCTGGTTGCCGGGAAGATCAAATCCCGGGACGCCATGGCCTATATTATCGCCCAGTGCATGGGCGCCGTTATCGCCGCCGCCGTTCTGCTGATGATCGCTGGCGGTCTTCCCGGATACGACATGGACGTAAATGGCCTGGGACAGAACGGGTACGGTGACCATTCTCCCATGAACTACACCCTGGCCGCATGCTTAGCCGCCGAGGTGGTCTTGACGTTCATCTTCCTGCTGGTGATTTTCGGATCGACCTCAAAAAACGCCCCGGCCGGATTTGCCGGGATATCCATAGGTTTCTCCCTGGTGCTCATCCATCTGGTGGGTATACCAATAACCGGAACCTCCGTCAACCCCGCCCGTAGCCTGGGACCTGCTCTCATGGTAAGTGGTGACGCCCTGAGCCAGGTATGGCTCTTCTGGATAGCTCCCATAATCGGTGGTGTGATGGCGGCGTTCGTCTGGAAGTTGGTACTTGAAACTCCTGAAGAGGACGAAGAGGAAGAGGATCCCAGACGTATGCGTGGCCGACCCTCCCGCATGCCTCCGCGGCACTTCGACCGCTGAGCTAATTTTTGCTCAGCACCTTTTTTAGGTACTTGCCGGTGGCCGTGCCGGACCTTGCCACCTCTTCCGGAGTGCCCCGGGCAACTATGAGTCCCCCATTATCGCCCCCCTCGGGACCCAGGTCGATTATATGGTCCGCGGTCTTGATGACGTCCATGTTGTGTTCGATGACCAGCACGGAGTTACCGGCATCGGTTAGCCGGTTGAGCACGTTGAGCAGCCTCTGGATATCTGCAAAATGAAGCCCGGTGGTGGGTTCGTCCAGCAAATACAGCGTCCGACCGGTGGCCCTTTTGGACAGCTCGGTGGACAGCTTGACCCGCTGTGCCTCGCCCCCGGATAAAGTGGTGGCGGGCTGGCCCAGGTGGATGTAGCCCAATCCCACGTCGTAGAGGGTCTGGAGCTTGTTGTGTATTGAAGTGTGGTTCTGGTAGAATTCCAGCGCCTCTTCCACGGTCATGTCCAAAACGTCGCGTATGGTCTTCCCCTTGAAGCGGACCTCCAGGGTTTCCCGGTTGTAACGCTGGCCCCGGCACTGGTCGCAGGGTATGTAGATGTCCGGCAAGAAATGCATCTCGATCTTCACCAGTCCCGCGCCCTCGCATTTCTCGCACCGTCCCCCACGGACGTTGAAGGAGAACCTGCCGGGTTGGTATCCCCTCATCCTGGCGTCCTTGGTGGAGGCGAACAGCTCCCGGATAGGTCCAAAAAGCCCGGTGTAGGTGGCCGGGTTTGACCTTGGCGTTCGTCCTATGGGCGATTGGTCGATTATGATGGCCTTGTCGATCTGTTGGAGACCCTCGATGCCGTCGTGGCTGCCGATCCTTCCCTTGTTATCGTGGAAGTGCCTGGCCAGGGCACGGAAAAGTATCTCGTTTATCAGGGTGGATTTGCCCGAACCTGAAACCCCCGTGACACAGGTGAACACCCCCAGGGGTATCTCCACGTCCAGGTTCTTCAAATTGTGTTCCCGGGCATTGCGGATGATCAGTCTGTTTCCGTTGCCGTCCCGGCGGGTTTTGGGAACGGGAATTGATACCTTGCCTGAGAGGTACTTGCCTGTGAGCGATCTGCCAGATCGTTTGATCTGAGCAGGAGTTCCCTGGGCCACGATATGGCCGCCGTGGATGCCGGCTCCCGGTCCCAGGTCCAGGACATGGTCCGCCGCCTGTATGGTCTCCTCGTCGTGTTCCACCACTATCAGGGTATTGCCCAGGTCCCGCAGTTCCTTGAGGGTGTCGATCAGCCGGGCGTTGTCCCGTTGGTGAAGACCGATGGACGGTTCGTCCAGGATGTACAGAACCCCCACCAGGCGCGATCCTATCTGGGTGGCCAGCCGGATGCGCTGCCCCTCGCCACCGGACAGGGTGCCGGAGGCGCGGTCCAGGGTGAGGTATCCCAACCCCACGTTGCGCAGGAACTCCAGCCTGGCGGATATCTCCTTGATCACCTCCTTGGCAATGGTCCTCTTCCTGTCGGTCAGTTCCATGGATGAAAAGTAATCGATACACTGGTCGATGGACATCCCGGTGACGTCGCCGATACGTTTTTCCGAAACTGTTACCGCCGCGTACTCGGGCCGGAGCCGTTGTCCCCCGCACTCCGGACAGGGTGTCATGGCCATGTACCGTTCGATCTCCCGGCGCATCATGGAGGATTTCGTTTCCTTGTAGCGCCTGTTCATGTTGGGGATGAACCCTTCCCAGGGACGGTTGATGTCGTGGGACATCCGGGGTCCCTCCAGACGCACCGGAACGCTCACGTCCCCCGATCCGTACATGATTATGTCCCGGGCCTCTTTGGAAAGGTCCTTCCAGGGGGTTTTGAGATCAAAATCGAAATGGTCGGCTATCCCTTCAAGGAACTGGAACCACAACCCGCCCACGGAACCTATAGGTCCCTTGAGTGCCCCGTCGTAGAGGGACAGGCTCTCGTTGGTGACCATGAGCCGGGGGTCCACCTCCCGAAGTTCCCCCAGTCCTGCACACCGCTGGCAGGCGCCGTGGGGCGAATTGAATGAGAAGTTCCGGGGCAGGAGTTCCCCGAATGATATTCCGCAGCTGGGGCAGGCGAAGTGTTCCGAATACAGTTCTTCCGACCCGTCCTCCTCCAAAACCGATATGTTACCACCCGAAAGGTGCAATGCCTGTTCCACGGAATCCGTGAGCCGCTGGCGATCGTTTTTTCCTTTCAGGGTGAACCGGTCCACCACCGCCTCGATGGTGTGCATCTTGAAACGGTCCAGCTCCACTTGTTCATCGGTTCTGTATATCTTGCCGTCTATTCTTACCCGCACAAACCCCCGTTTCTGCAGGTTCTCCATTTCCTTGGGCTGCCACACCTTCTTGTCCACCACCAGGGGTGCCATGATGTGTATCTTTCCCTTGGTGGTGCGGATGATTTGGTCCACTATCTGCTGGACGGTCTGTTTCTCGATCACCCGTCCGCAACCTGGGCAGTGGGGGGTGCCGATCCGGGCAAAGAGAAGCCGAAGGTGGTCATATATCTCGGTGACCGTGCCCACGGTGGACCGGGGGTTCTTGGACACGGTTTTCTGATCGATTGAGATAGCAGGGGAGAGCCCCTCAATGGATTCCACCTCGGGTTTCTTCATCTGGCCTAAAAACTGCCTTGCATAGGCTGACAGGGATTCCACGTACCGGCGTTGTCCCTCGGCGAATATTGTGTCGAAGGCCAGGGTGGACTTGCCGGAACCGGAGAGCCCTGTAATTACTATGAATCGCTTACGGGGGAGCGAGACGTTGAGGTCCTTGAGGTTATGCTGCGTCGCTCCCATGATTATTATCTTATCATCGCTTTTCATGGGAGCTGGCCCATTTGCGGGGGTGTTTATATCCGTTACTGTTGGAGGTCAGTGAAAGTGGCTTCGCAGCGGTAACAACTTAAGCAGGACAGAAAAGAATCGTTGCTACCTTCCCATTTCAGTGAGTTCCGCACCGCATGTCGATCATCGATCCTTTTCGAACACCCTGAAAGGGTGGGTGACAGTGGTAAACCCATGCTTTGGGCAATAGAACCACCTCCATCGCACCTACCAATAATGGTAATTATAGTAAAAAGACTTCCATATATGGAATGTATTATATACCCCTGACTTCATATATAACCCAATATGAAACTCCTGGAAAACATACTTGGCACCAGAACGAAGGTAAGAATGATCACCGCCCTTGCACGATCGGAAGAACCGAAAACAAGGTACGAACTATTCACCGAATGCGGAGGCAGTGCTCATGGATTGTACGACCAGGTGGAGCAGCTCATTGCCACAGGGGTGGTCAGGGTGGATGATGGCAAGGTGTCCCTAGACCAGGAATTCATTTTCTATGACCACCTGATCAATCTGGTCATGTCCATGGAGGCTCATGTGACTGATCTGGAATGGGCACTTTCCAGGCTTGATGAACTGCTTGGAGAGGGGTATTACATAGGAGGATTTTGGGCCGCCAGGCAAGAGACCGTCCCCTACGACTATGAAGCACCGGGCATTCTTGTTAACGTGGTGAAACATGATCGTACCCAGGAAATCCGGCTTGAAACATTGAGTAATGTGTCAGGGTATGATATCACGGCAAGATCAATCGACTTCATCCCTGATGATGTCACCAGGACCTCAACATTCAATGCTGAATATTGGACTGCCGGCATTGAACGGGGGCTTGTGGAATCCCTTTTGACACTGGACTGCAGCACGTATGGTGCCTATCTGTTGTTCGTTCAAAACATCATGGAGAGCGATATCGATCTCGAAGCGGTCAAGAGGTATTCGCTGGAGATGCCTGTAGGAAAGGAATATGTGCTTGCACTTATCAATGCGTTTAACGATAATTCGGGAAGAGAGATGATGAGTTTGGATAAGGAGGACCTGCAAACTGCGGCCAAAGGTGTTGATTCCGTGGACCCGGTGCAGGTTAAAAATGCTCTGAGTACGGTGTTCGGATGAAGAAGGTATTCACAGACGAGGAAAAGGGCGACATCTTGAAGATCGTAAAGGTCTGGAAAAGGGACCAACTGAACCAGGATGTCTTCAGATCGATCCAGATATCTTCCGGTGTCCCCGCAAGGCTGGTAGAGCTCATGTTCTGGCACATGGACACCCTGGATGCCCTCCGACCAATGGATCACCTTGTGTTCAAGGGAGGTACATGTGTTCAGGTGCATTTGGCTCCCGACCTGCAACGGGCTTCGGTCGATCTGGACTTCAATTCGGCAGTTGGACATCCCGATGCGGTGGAACGGAAGTTTGGAGAGTTGAACAGTGTTTTGGAAAAAAAAGGCAGGGCCGCCGTTGTCGGAGGAATACGTTTCGGTTTTCTAGAAAAGGGATGGGTGGACAGGCATACGGGAACCATCACGTTTCATCGTCGAATGCCTTCAAGGTTCGGGGAGGTCGAAGCGGTGGATGGTATAAGGGTGCAGGCAAAAAGCATACGGGTGCAGATAAACTACAAGAATTCCTGGCTGCCTGCAATCAAATCCGAAAAAAAGGACATACGGTTCTTCATCACCGAACACCAGAAACCATGTTCAGAAGTGGAATTTCTGATATCGAGCGCGGAGGATCTCTTTGCCGACAAGATACTGGCGACCTGTTCGTCAGGACACTTTGGAAGGGAACGTTTCAAGGATGTCTATGACATGTTGGTCCTGTCCAGTGGCGTTGATGGAACGGATGTGGTGCGGAAACTCGATATGGTGGCCGAAAAAAGCCGCTTGAACACCCGTTCGATCATCGAAACATCCATAGAGACCATATCCAACCTGTCCGAACGGTCCCAGGAAGCGAAAGGCTTTGCCAGCATGGCTTGCCGGGGTGGCAAGGCGCTGGTTGCAGACTGGGAGAGCAGATGCATCTCCTTGATCGGTGTCCTTAAACAGATCAAGTTGGATTGATAGGTTGATATCATTTGTTTTTTTCTTCCCTGGGATGCCTCTTTACTTTTACCCTTGGTCAGTTTCTTCCCATTTTTTCTTGACCCATATGTTGCTTTGGCTGAGATAGAGCTTCCCAGTCCCCCGGTTGTCATTTTCGGACTTTGGCAATAGACAACAGCCCAATTGCGCACGCTTCATGTGGATTCGGTATCGAGATAACCAACCTCGATATCCAGGGTGTAATCGTTACCGGAGTCTATGAATTGCAATAATCCAATCATGGATTCATGGTCTCCCGCTTCCACGCATGTCACCGTTATGAATACCCGGTTGAACCAGACCATGTCGTCTTCTGGGTCATACCCGAGAGGAGGATCGTAATGAACAGTCATCTCGATCACTCCGTTCCCATCCTCGTCGGAAACCTCACCTGATGATTGTGTTTGTTCAGTGCTGTCAACCAATACCTCGAAGGTATCAGGGGTGTTTCTGTACCTGATGTTAGCGTCGGGCTCGTCCTGCCAGGTCAAGGTAACTGAGACCTCATTGACAAGCCATCCATCTTCGATAATCGGAATGAAATATTCTTCTGTGCCCTCCTCCAGATAACCGCTCTGGCTTTCAGTGGATACTCCCTTGGAAAGGGTAGAAAGGTCAAAACCTTCGGAGGTCTTGCTCTGTTTTTCAACTTCTCTGTTCCTCATGAATGATACCCCGACCGCCAGTATCATTATCGTTGCCACCACTACCACCATGAGAACGGTCATTTTTGAAAATTTGGACGTGGAAAAACCAGCGTGAGGATAATAAACACCGCTCTGATGATCTGTGGGCGGCTCGACCGAGGATGTCTCATGACCACGGTGAGCAGTTCTCCCCATGGCAACAGCCAGGGACACGGAACAGACGCTTTTGTAATATAATATCCCGACAAGCAGGATGGCAAAGCCTATGATGACAGGTATGTAATTGTATCCGATACTTGCCTGGACACCTATGTCGAAACGGCCGTAATAACTGTCATCCGAATTCAAAATTGAGTTGAGTTTCCCGACGTTTAAAACATACAGTATGAAGAAAAATAGCATAAAAACCCCAAAAAGGGTAACAAAGATTCCCGAAGATATCAGAAAGTGTGATGGCCTTTCGTGCCATCCGCATCTGTACAGGAGTATGCCGAGAAGTGCCAGAACACAGATGATGACAGTCAGCATGAAAAGATGGTTTACCATGGAAAGGTGGGCCCCCATACTTTCATAAATCTCGTCTTCCTCCCCGCCTGACATGGCATTTCCGATGATCGAAACGCTTCCATCATTTTCGTAGGAACTGAAATCGAAATAGCTGCTATCGATTTCGAGTTTTAATACCGCGAGTGCCGGGAACACGGCCATACCGGCAAGTGTGATTGCCAGGATAACTGCAAGCATCTTCTGGTTGGATCGTAGGTATTTATCCCTCCCAACGTTCAATTCCCCATCAGAAACGATGTGCTGAAGTTTTGTGAAAATCAAAAAGAGTACGATGGCCAGCAGAATTAAACTGATAACAGTGACAATGATACCGGCCGGGGAACCGATAGAAAATACGATGCCATCCTCGTTATCACCCATCGCTGAATTCCCTGTGATTTCCATCATTCTTGAAAAACCCACAACGCGCATCCCGCCCCTTATTATCAGGGAAACCGGGATCACCGTCAGGAGAGATATCAGTACCAACACTGCAAAATCCGACGATACCGTTCCCTGATGCAACCATGGGAGCCTCTTGCAGAGGAAGTTCGAAACGGAACCCTTTTTGTACTCGATGAACAGGAGGATGCCCAGAAGCAGGACCGATATGTAACCCATGATGACCTGCTTTGCAGAATCTGTCAGGTAGTTCACGAAGTCATTGGAAAGGAGGTCTTCTTCGAGCTTGTCCTCCATCTCATCGAACCTGTAGGAATCCTTCTCATCCTCGATATTAAAGGTGTACCAGGGAACTGCAAAGCATATGAAAAGGCCCAGTGTGGACAATACCATGAGCAGTATGGCAACCTTCTTTACAAAATTCGTTCTCAATACGTTCGCATGCTCATCCATCATGATCTCCTGGTCCGAAATAGCATAAGACGGCTAATAAACATTTCTAGATAGGATCTTTTATTTGTTTTATTCCCGACAGTGTGCCTCCGGGGACCCTTGTATCAATTATCCGTTAGCTCGTTTTCTTCTTCATCCCCGCGCATCCAATCCCGGATGGCGGATATCTCGTCACGGAGCTTTGCCGCCCGTTCGAACTCCAGCCGCCCCGCTGCCGCTTTCATCTCCCTCTCCAGGTCACGGATGACCCGTCTGGCATCGGTGTAGGACATCTTCTCGGTGTCCAGAGACACCTTGGTGGGCAACACATCCAGCTCCCCGGTCTTGACGATGGTCTTCGGGGTGATCTTATGTTTTTGGTTGTACTCTTCCTGCCGCTGCCTGCGTTCCATGGTGGTGCCTATGGCCCGTTTCATGGCATCGGTGTTTCGATCTGCGTACATGATCACCCGGCCGCCGGCGTTGCGGGACGCCCGGCCGATGGTCTGAAGCAGCGATGTCTCCGATCGCAAGAAACCCTCTTTATCCGCGTCCAGGATGGCCACCAGTTCCACAACAGGCATGTCAAGCCCCTCCCGGAGCAGGTTGATCCCCACTAAAACGTCGAACTTGCCCACCCGGAGGTCCTTCAAGATGGCCACCCGGTCCAGGGTGTCCACCTCGGAATGGAGGTACCTGGCGTTGACGTTGGCCTCCTGAAGGTATTCGGTCAGGTCCTCCGCCATCCGTTTGGTCAGGCAGGTTACCAGCACACGGTTGCCCCGCTCCACTGTCTGCCGGATCTCCTCTAGAAGATCGTCCACCTGGTTCTTTACCGGCCTGATCTCCACGGCCGGGTCCAGAAGCCCCGTGGGCCGCACCACCTGGTGGACCACCTGCTTGCTCCTTTCAACCTCGAACTCCGCCGGGGTTGCCGAGGTGTATATCACCTGGTTGATCCTACTATCGAACTCGTCGAATTTCAGTGGTCGGTTGTCGTAGGCGCACTCCAGGCGGAACCCGAAGTCCACCAGTGACCGTTTGCGGGACCGGTCACCGTTGTGCATCCCCCTGATCTGGGGTAGGGTCTGGTGGGACTCGTCGACTATGAGAAGGAAATCTTTTGGGAAGTAATCCAGAAGGGTGTAAGGCGGTTGTCCCACCCTCCGCTTGGTGAAATGCCTGGAATAGTTCTCTATGCCCTTGACAAACCCCGTTTCCCGCAGCATCTCCAGGTCGTGCCGGGTCCGGGTCTCCAACCGGTAGGCCTCCACGGATTTGCCCTGTTCGTTGAGGGACACAAGCCTGTCTTCCAGCTCCTCCTCGATGGCCCGCAACGCATCTTCCATCACATCGGGCGGGGTGGCGAAATGCTTGGCCGGGTAGATGTATACCGAATCCTTTGTCTTGATGATGCTCCTGGTCACCGGGTGGATTATGGACAGGTGGTCAACCTCATCCTCATCGAACTCGATACGGAGCACCACCTCCTCGCCGGGTGGGAACACCTCCAGGGTGTCACCGAAGGCACGGAAGGCCCCCCGTTTGGGATCGGAGTTGTTGCGTTCGTACTGCATGTCCACCAGCCGGGAGATGACGTTCTCCCGTTCCACCCGGTCACCCCGGTGAAGTATCAGGTGCATCTTGCGGTAATCCGTAAGCGACATGCCCAGGCCGTATATGCAGGAAACCGAGCTCACGATGATCACGTCGTTGCGGGTCATGAGAGAGCCCGTGGCAGCGTACCGGAGCTTCTCCAGCTCCGCGTTGATGTCCGTGTCCTTTTCAATGTAAGTGTCGGTGGAGGGGATGTAGCTCTCGGGCAGGTAGTAGTCGTAGTATGAAACGAAGTACTCAACCGCGTTGTGGGGGAAGAATGAGCGGAACTCCGAGTACAGCTGGGCGGCCAGGGTCTTGTTATGCGACATTATCAGGGTGGGCCGCTGTGCCCGCGCTATCACGTTGGCCATGGTGAAGGTCTTGCCGGAACCGGTAATCCCCAGCAGGGTCTGGTCCCTTAACCCTTTGTCGAGACCGTCCACCAGCTTGTCGATGGCCTCTGGCTGGTCCCCGGTGGGCTGGAAGTCGGCGACTAGCTTGAATTTGCCCATGAGAATGTGGTAGGGTTACTCCCCTTAAAACCGTTTTTGGGGGTGGTGGGTGAAAGTGGCTTTCAATTTACTATTCCTTTCGAGAATTCATCCATTTTCTGAGGAATCCACATTTTAATGGTCCCTTCCAATAATATGCTGGGACAACTCGTAGATGTCATTTGAAAAAGAGGAGATATAACAAATCTAGGCTTCACTATCCGTCCACGATAACGGGATCTCCCCGGGGAATATATATTAATAGTTGTAGTGCATTACTGTGTAATGTGTTACAATTCTTTGGCAGGGGCGATGAACTCGAGTTCCTCAAAGAGAGATACGGCTCTGGAAAACCCGAGCTGATCGTGATAACCGGAAGGAGAAGGGTTGGAAAGACCGCACTTGTGGAGAAATTTCTCAAAGACAAAAAGGGAGCATACATCCTGGCAGAAAGAGCGCCGGAGCAGATCGAACGGCGTAGGTTTGCTCGTACGCTTTCAAAGGCATTTGATACCTACATAGAACCGGGTGATACGTGGTCCGACCCTCTCAGCGGAGTGACGGATCTGGACCGACCGGTCATAGTCGTTGATGAATTCCCGTACTGGATCCAATACGATGAGGGGGTGACAAGCGCGTTTCAGACCGCCTGGGACAGAAAACTGTCCAACTCATCAGCTTTCATCATCATAATGGGTTCACTGATCAGCGTGATGGAAAGCAATGTCCTGAGCAGGCGATCTCCGATCTACGGAAGAAGAACGGGCCAGCTCAAGTTAGAACCCTTCGAACCCTGGGAGATCGATGGATTTTTGAAGAAGTGGGAAAACGATGAACTGGTTTGCGCATACAGCGCCCTTGGGGGTATCCCATATTATCTGAAGGAAATGGATTCCTCCCAATCCTTCATTGAGAACGTTCGCAACACGATATTCGAACCGACGCATCCCCTTGGAATGGAGATAGATTTCATACTATCAGAAGAATTAAGAGAGGTCGCTATCTATGAACTTCTACTAGGAGAGCTCAGCAAGGGAACCTGCAAGATCATGACCGTAGCTGACCGTGTTGGAATTGATCGGGGGAACATATACAAGTATCTGGGTTCCATGGAACGTTTGGGTATCGTTACCAGGGTTCGCCCCACATTACCCAAAGGGAAGCTCGGTACCCAATCCCGCTTTATTGTTTCCGATCCTTTCTTCCGATTCTGGACGCGATTTGCCTACCCATACAGGTCGGAATTGGCGATCAGACAAAAGGACGGGGCCACCACCTTCCTTAAAAAAGAGATGAACGCTTATCTTGGAGTTGCATTCGAAGACGTTGTAAGAAGGTCACTGCCCCACATTGTAAGCGGTATTGTCCGATGGGGAACTTGGTGGCACAAGGGGGAGGAGATCGATATAATCGGTATATCATCAACGGGTCCCGATATCGTAGGCGAGTGCAAATGGTCCGATCTGACTGCAGGCGAGGCCCGGTCGATCGTGGATGATCTGGCAAGGCGGTCAGGCATTTGGGACCCCAAGAAAAATATACGTTTTCTGATAGCGGCCAAGACCGTCAAGAACAGGAAGGAATTGGAAAGCGAAGGGGTCATTATAGTCGAACTGGAGGATATTTTCAATATCAATTGATAATCTTCACCGGCGTTCACTACTACTCAATGGTGGACTCTGAGCCCATAAGAAAATGAAAAGGGAAGGGTAATTTAAACGGTTTTGCCACCAGATTGCCACCCCAAACCGAAACTGGTCCATCACCCCCGCGTGCGCGGGTCACTTTCGGTCACCCTATATCTGTTTATATATACATAAAGGAGCATAGTTTGTCTTGTCGTCGGAGACCTCAGCCGGCGGCCGAAGAAAACACTGGAGGATAAAAGTATGTCAAACGACAAAAACAGCAAAGCAGACGGAACAACGAACGAGACCGGCAACGAGACCAGCAACGGGACCGGCCAACTGGAGAGCGAACTGATCGGGTACGTGCGCCGGTCGAATGCGGGTGGCGCGCTGAAGATCAACATCAGCGCCAACGCCTTCGAGAAGGCACGCAGGTACATGAGCCAGGACGGTAGCGAGTACGTGGGACTTGTTGTGTCCCTGGACAAGGTACGCTCGGTCATCGAGGGCGATCGCGAGGTCACCTCCGTGTGCCAGCTCGTGGAAGCCGCGTGATGTAACAGCACCGCGCTAAACGGGGGGAGCTTCTGCTCCCCCTCAACCCCGTACCGGGTCGGATCATACACTTTTTTTTCAACCTCTCTTTATAAGGTTGCGGCCCGGTACACCATTGATCATTTTGATCCAAATTGCTTCTATTTCCCTAGAGGGAAGTATTATATTTATATAAGTGCAAGCACATGAGTGGAAGACGGAGTCCACGTCGTCAGTTTCCATATCCGGGGGGTATTTTTGAAACCTGAGAAGGCCTTTAAACATCTGGATGGTACCAATCCCGCAAAACGCCGGGATGCCATGGACCAGGTCGTGGCCCTTTCCCGGGAGGACCCCGGGCAGCTGGCCCCGTTCGTTCCAAACCTTGTCCATCTCAGCACCGACAAGGACAGGAAGGTATCCTGGCGGGCTGCGGATATTCTGTCCCGGATATCTGAGAAGAACCCGGAGCTTTTCCGACCGGTGCTTCCTACCTTGGGGAAGGCGGTGAAGGCCAATTTGAAAAAAAACAGCCAAATCGTGGAGCATTATGCCACCTTGGCGGGTTTGATGGATGTCGTGGGCAACGTCTCCAGACTGGACCCGAATTCCATGGGTCCGGCTGCTTCCATGATAGCGAAATGTCTCAGCCATCCCATCTACCGTCCCGAATTGGACAAGCCCGGCACGGACATCCTCTATCTGAACGCGATACGGGCCGCCGGAAAGATTGCCAAGGGCAGTCCCAAGACGCTGTCACGGGCCGGTCCCCAAGTGGCCCGGTGCTACCTGGACTCGTTCAGGTACGAACGGTTCCGAAAAAACAGCAATGTCAGAGGGTCATTCTCCTGGTGGTCGACCTACACTCTTTTTCAACTCGGAAGTCACGGCCGCTCCAATATTGTCCCTGCTCTGGTAAAGGAATTGGATGATAATTCCCGCCTGGTCCAGAAGGCCATTGCCGATTATCTTTCAAAGAATGCCTCAGACAAGAAATTGGTGCAGCTGGTGGGAAAACTTCATACCAGCCCAGACCCCGAAATAGCCCGTAACGTTCCCAGGGCACTGTCCATTCTGGGTCAACATAACCCGAAACCGGTCATGGCCACTGTAAGCCCTTGGATGAAACCGGGCAACAAACAGGCCACCCTTGACGCCTTGAGGGTTGTGGGGGATGTGGGTCAGACACATCCCGGTTATCTGACATCGGTTATGGATCAGGTTGCGTTCTGCATGAGAAGCAGGGACATAGAGATCCGTCGAGACGCGGTGAACCTGGTGGGTCGGGTGGGGCAACGTCATCCCGATTCAGTTTCATCTATGGTGCCCTTGGTGATGTCGCTTTTAAATGACAGGGAGACCATCGTGCGTCACTCTGCCATCAACACCCTGGGAATCCTGTCGGTTAACAGGCCGGAGTATGCCAGACCTGCCCTGGGCAAGCTGTACCAGCTAATATCCGATCCTCAAAAAAGGTGGCAGATCGCTGAGATATTCCAGCGGGTGGGGGTGAACGTGTCGGAATACGAATCCGCGCTCAAGGCCATTCAGCACACCTGGGCTGTATATCAGGATGCCCTGCGAACAGGTGTGGATCTTACAGATGCCGAGGACGTGCTTTCCAAGGCCCGGGAGGCCTTCCGGAACAACAATTTCTCCCATGCAATAACCTTCGGTGAATCGACGGTGAAGATCATCAACAGGCTCCGGGAGGGCACATCACCCGAGATCAAGGTCCACATGGCCCTTCCGGACAGGATGGTGATGGGTCGGTTCCTCCCGGTGAAGTTCGTGATCACCAACACCGGGAACGCCAACGCCGGTGAGGCGGTCATCGAGTCACCTCAGCTCGTTGAGGTGGATGGTGATCTGACGGTGGGAACGGTCCCACCCGGTGAGAGCGTTGAGCGAACAATCCAGTGGAACCCGCACCTTTCCGGTGAGGTGCCCCTCAATATCAAGGTGCATTACCTGGATCAAGACAACTCGCTGAAGTCCAAGGAATACGTTCACGATGCTGTTATAGAAGAGCCGTCCGATCCCGCTATCAAACACTATTCAACTGAAGGTTTCGTAGAAGAGTTCGGTGTGGAGGGGGGCGGTTATTCTATCCAGAGTACCCCATCTGCCGATCTTGTCCGGCAGCTTGAAGAGGAGATGGCAAATCGAAAGATTCAGTCCCCTGCAATATCGGATGTTATGGATGATCTGTTCAATGACGAAGGCATTGGTACAGGTCCGGAGGCATCATCGTCTGACCTTTCACCTCAAATCCCAATTTTGGAGCCATTAAATGAACCCAAGACGGATCCGTCCGGAACAGATGAGCAGATGTCTGATGATCCCGATATTGGGGATGAAAAAGCCGGTGGGGAGAAAAAAAAACCCTTAAGCAAGGAAATAGACGAGCTCTTTGATTGAACCCTGGGCCTCTTTACCTGCTCATATCATCCATGTCGGCCAACCTTTTTAACCCGGTCCTTATCTTTACGAGCTGGTCGGATGGCAGGCAAGGGAAGGGACAGTCCGCTGGTTACGGTAATAATACCCAATTTCAACAAGGAGCATGCCCCGGAGGCAGTCCTATCTGTACTGGATCAGACCTACTCCAACATAGAGCTTCTGGTAATGGACGGTGCGTCGGAAGACCGGTTCCTGACTCCCCTCAGAAACATAAATGATGATCGTTTCTTTTTGATATCTGAGAAGGATAGGGGGATATCCCATGCTCGTAACAAGGGCTTAAAACAGGCCAGGGGAGAGTTCCTGGCTTACCTGGATTCGGATGATGTGTGGGAGCGGGACAAATTAAAACAGCAGATGGACGTTTTCAAGACACACCCGGATGTGGATATGGTATACACAGATGCCTATCTGATAGATTATTCAGGACGGTTCATCGTTCACGAAGGAGAACGATCCCGACGGGTTAGCAAGGAAGAGGCAGTCTACCGGGAACCGGATTATCCACATATCTACGGCATGCGCATAATCCCTTCATCGGTTATCCACCGCAGAAAAATGACGGACGAGCTTGGGGGGTTCGACGAAGATCTGCCCACCTGCGAGGACTGGGACTTCTTCCTCAGGATGGAGAAAAGCTTCAAGTTCCACAGGCTTCGTAAACCCCTGATACGGAAACGGGCATTTTTCGATGTGATGGAGGATGGTACGCGGAAGGCTCGTGGATCCACCGCGGCCACTGTGGAGTCCCAGCATTACTACAAGGCGGTCGTTTTGAGAAAACACCTGGATAACTACAGGAAGCTTCACGATATGATCCCCGATATGGTCTGGAAGATCAGCCCATACCATCGCAATTTCATCACCATAAGCTCAAGGTTCTGGTTCTTGGGAAAGGCGCACGCCGGGTTTATGGTACGTTTAGACAGGATGTTGGGGTTGTTGAGATGATCGGGTTGGATGCTCGAATGAAAACTAAATCATGGGGGAATGGTTAGACCCCCGGGATCAGGTGAGATCGGCCATGAATGATCACCGGTACGAATCAGGAACGGACGTTTCCCAAAGGGAAGTGATAACCTTTGTCAACAAGTCCTCCTGGGATGATTCCTATCTAAAAGCGAGGAGCAACTACTTCCAGGATGATCTCTCACCTCTTGACCGTCCGGGCTGCCGGGTGCTGGATGTGGGAGGCGGTAAGTATCCCTGGAAGTACGTGACTGTTGAAAAGGCCCAGGTATCCATAATAAACATCGACCCTGTCATGCTTTTGGCTGATCGGGACAACCAAAGACAGTTCCATCACATCCTGGGTGACGGGATGAAGCTCCCCTTCAAGGACGGGTCTTTTGATATTATCTTCTCGGGAGACATGTACGAGCATCTGCCCAGGGACAATTCCGTTCTGCTGGAATGGAGACGGGTTCTCAAACCCGGCGGATTGTTGGTGATCGCCACCCCCAATCTGGACCGCCTCACCTTTCGTTTCGGCAGGATGTTTCGTCGATTCACCGTGGAGAGGATGCGTTTTCCCGATGATTCCGAGGGGGAACACGGAAACGAGGTATCGCTACCACAGCTCATTGGCCAGCTGGAATCGGGTCGATTCAAGGTCACCAGGTACCTGGGGCTTTCATTCCACCTGCCCTTCACCATTCCATTCGTTTACACGTTGCCCAGATTGTCCCGGCCTCTAGGGGATCGCTACAACGATCTTTTCATGAAACTGGGAAAGAACCTGCCATCCGTATCCGGACAGATCTACGTGGTGGCCCGCAGGTGAGTGACCGGGCCGGATCGGCCGAGAACGGGTCATGGGCAGAATACGATGATCATTTTACTGGGACTGTTGGGTAGTTCAGGGTTTGACCCACTTGTTGAAGGTGTCAAAAGGACCGAAACGTAGCTCCGCTAACCCCGCATCGGCAAATATCTCCCTGGCCGATTTGTGATAATCCATATGTTGCGGGTATGCATCGGTGTGACCAAATGCGGCGTTGCCGAAGAGGGTGCCTCCCCTGCGAAGATGTGCGACCAACCTTTCAACGTGGAACTCCGGGTCAGGAACGTGTTCCAGAACCTCCAGGCAGATTATGGCATCGTAGCTGCCTTCAAGTCGGTCTTCCCTGTCCGATGCTCTGAGCATCCCAATTTTCATCCCTCTCTGTGCAAAACGCCATTTCGCAAAGTCAAAGCATTTTCCTTTCAGATCGTAGTAGGTGATATCGGGATCATCGTTTGATTCATTCCAGAGATGTATGCAAATAGACCCTATTCCTCCACCGTAGTCAAGCACCCGCTTTGCACCCTGGCATTCCTTGGCAAACCGTTTTCTCACCGCAAACTCCAGCGAATTGAAGTTGTTGAAATTGGTCAGGTCGAAGATGTACCCCTCCGAATTGGCGTAGGCCGCAGCCATGTCGTCTGCTGTTTTGGGATCGGCCTGCAGCCATTCCTGCCGGGTCTGCTCGTACCCACCGGCTATCATCTCCAGTGCCCGATGGGTGTTTACCTTGAAATATCTGGATATCTCATCCACCGCCACCTTCTGCTCCTTTTTAAATGCGGGGTATGACCCTAAACGGAGCATGGTCTTTCCGGCAAAGTCCCACACCGACATCTTTTATCCACCAACCGTTGCTTGGACGGCCGATATCCTACGGGCAGGTAATATTTTCCTCTCAATTAAGCATATACACCGATCGCCCATCAATTCCGCTGTAAAAATTGGCTTACCGATGTAAACAATATCCTGTGGGGGATTTTTATCGCGATTTTATTTGAGATTTTATTTGAGATTTCATTTGATGGTTTTTGGTGATGTTTATGGCGATAGTTTTTGGTGATGTTTATGGCGAGGGTTATATAGACCTACTTGTATTGTTTGACGAACTTCATGAAGGAGGAGACGAATCGTCGGTACATGCAGAGGTTCCGTTCTGCAATCCCGCTGATCGCCGTACTGATCATTCTTTTAATGCTTCCTTACGCCGCCGTCTGTCAAGATGATGCATCGGACGATCTGGACGATTCCTTGGATGGTGCATCGGATGCCGGGTACGGAGAGACCTCGGGAATAGGCGGCAGGGTTTACCAGTGGCACAACGATGAGAAGGTCTATCTTCCCAACATGACCATCTCGGTGGAAAGGAAAAGCTTCGAGGGAAGATCGACATTGTCCGATGAGAACGGGTCCTACGAACTGAGCCTTCCATCGGGATATTTCATTTTGAGGATCCGGGACCTGAACGGTGATATCCTTTATCGGGACGAGTTCTTTCTCAACAGCAGCGAATTTATTAGACTGGACTACGGACTTGACCCCGAGAACATACGACAGTCCAGGATATCAGGTACCGTGGAGAACATCTACTCCCTGACACCGGTGGATGATGCCGAGATCGTTCTCATCCGGAAGGGCACTGACCAGGAATACACCACACATACAGATGAGGATGGGTATTTCGAGATAATGGTTCCCGCCGGTTCCTACGAGTTCATGATAATTGCCGAGGATGAGGAGATATACAACGAGAGTTTCAGCATTACTTTCAAGGAAGAGAAGGACATGGACCTGGACCCGGTCCAGCTCCCTTCCCGGCAGTTCACCCTTGACAATTTCTTGGGCTTTTTGAAGCTCAACTGGCTGAATCTGATATTCATAGTGCTGATCTTGGCTGTGGGTGTTTTTGCCCTGGCCGCCCTGAGCCGTTTCTTCGATGGGCTGAGCAGGGCCATTGCGGATAAACCCCGCAAATACATGGACTCGTCGATCGTCCATTTCATCAAACGGGTCTTCAGGTGGAACGTTTACATCCTGATGGTGATCCTGTGCGCGTACCTGCTCGCCCACATGCTTCACATCGAAACCACTATTTGGGTTCCCATCCAGAGATCCATCAATTCCATCTACCTGATCATAATCCTGGTGATATTGCTCCGTGTTATTCTGATGATCTGGAAACAGTTCGTACAGTACATGAGGGGTGATAGGGAAGGGGTTCAACCCAAACGGTTCCTCTCCCCGCGGCTGGTCACCATAATCGAGATTTTGGGCAAATATTTCGTCGTGTTCCTTTTCGTCATGATAATCCTGATAATCGCCCTGGCTGCGTTGGGCATGCGTGACCTCATAACCGGCGCCATATCCAACTTTTTTGTGGGAAACGCAGGCGAACTGATATTCATAGTTACCCTGTTTTTAATAGCCTACATACTGGTGCGCTTCATGTCCACCTTCTTCCAGGACATGAAGTACAAGACCACCCGGTTCAGGCCCGAAATGATCGAGATGGCTGAGAAAGGGGTGAAATTCTTCGTCTATGCAATAATCGGAATGATTGTGATGTTCACCATCCTGTCAGCCGCCGGGTTGGGCGATGTGGGTCAGACCCTCATTCTCGTGTTCTCAATGATCATCGGTCTGGTGGTATCCATGGCGGCCACCGGGTCGATCGGAAACCTGCTTTCCGGTATGGTCATCATGTCATTCAAGCCCTTTGAGGAGGGGGACTGGGTCATCGTGGCGGACAAGTACACGGGTCAGGTGATGGAGACCAACATGATGTTCACGAAAATGAGGGATCTTGAAAATGAGATCATCGAGGTGCCCAACAACCTGGTGCTGTCCACGGGTGTTATAAACTGGACATCGGCCGCCAAGTCGGGACACTTTGCAGTGGATGTCCAGGCCACCATAGGTTACGATGTGCCGGCTGCCCAGACCATCAGGCTGATGAACGAGTCCGTTAAGGGTATACCCGGGGTGCTTGACAATCCGGAACCCCACGTGGTAATGGACGATTTTCTTGATCACACCATATCATACAAGTTGAGAGCCTACATCAATGACCCGTCAATCCGGTTCCGGGTAAAGACGGATATCATGATCCGGATGCAGAAACACTTTGCAGACGAGGGTGTGGAGATCCTCAGCCCCGCTTATCACATGGTCCGCAGCGAGAAGATCCCCACCGCCAGTCAGGTTAAGAGGAAGGTCACCAATCTCCAAAGACAGATCGACAAGGCGGTGGAAAGCGGAATGTCCACACCCACGGAGGACGAGGCCAAACGTCTGCATGTGGATGTGAAAAAGCCAAAGGAATCTCCCGTGGCTGTTAATGAGGATTCCATTGCCTTTTCATCCGAGTCGGGATTCTGAAATTCCACCCGCATTCACCCACAGGTTGAACACAACACTTATCCATGTTTTCATGTTGGGAAAAATGGGAGAACCCTCATGGCGTCCTGGAAGCGATTGGTTCAGATGGCTGTGTTCGCCACTGTTTTCACAGGCCTTTCACTTCTGGCCCATTACTACGTCTTTTTGCACCTGGCGCCCAAGTTCGGATTGGAAAAAAATACCCTTTACTGGAGTGTCATGGTGCTGTCCTCCGTCTCGTTTTTCTCTGGGATGGGGATAACCTTCCGCTACAACAACGTCATCACCAGGGGTTACAACCACCTGGTGGGGGTGTGGATGGTTGTTTTCATTCTTATCATGGGTATGCTCTGGCCCTACGATATCATAAAGCTCCTGGGGTACAGACCGGACCACGTGCTGGCGGGACGCATCATAGTGGGATTGGCCCTTTTAGGTGGTGTGGGGGGTGCGGTCAATGCCCAGATCATCAGGACCAGGAAACTGTCATTTTCCAAAGGTAACATCAAACGGAAACGCCGCATTGTGCTCCTGTCTGATATTCACATAGGCCCCGTGCACGGTCCGGGATATCTGAGGCGAGTTGTGAAAAAGACAGTGGCCCTGTCCCCGGATCTGGTCCTAATGACCGGCGATCTGCTGGACGGTCCCTTCAACCAGGAGGATCGGTGGTTTGGATGCCTTCAGGATATCAAGGTGCCGGTCTATCTGTCCCCTGGCAACCACGAACACATGGCCGGGTCGGATGAGGTTAACAGGTTGCTCAAGGGAACCGGAGTCCGTTTGCTGGTAAACGAACGAGTGGATATGGGTGACATGGAGGTGATAGCTGTTGATTTCAGCTGGAAACGTTCGGAAGTGGTGGATTTCATCAGGCGGGTACCTCCCCGCAGAGGGAAGTACACAGTGCTCATGTCTCACGGACCCCCGTGTTTTGATGACGCTGCCGGAATGGGTGTTGACCTTCAACTGTCCGGTCACACACACGGGGGACAGTTCTTCCCCTTCACCCTCCTGGGTAGGATATTTGTGAAAAGAAGATACGGTATTCACAGGAAAGGGGATGCTGTCATGTACGTGACATCGGGAACCGGTACCTGGGGCCCGCCGGTCAGGCTCTGCTCCAACAGCGAGATGGTTATAATTGAGCTGAAATGACCCCTATGTAAAATAAATGACCTGCAAAATACTTATCTGGCCTGTGACTTGACGGTGTGTGAACAATGGCCTTTTTTAGGGTTTTTGGAAAGCTAACGATACGGTCCCTTTCGGTGATCCTTTCGGTGATATGACTTGGCCAATATCCCCAAACCTACCAAGAGCGTCCTGTACGACCTCACGCGAATAGGCGAGTGGTACGTGCTTAGCATCGCTTTTGTCTTTTTCGGCTTCGTACCGTATCTGGCCAGATACCATGACGATTTCGATCTGGAAATCGCCTGGAACCTGTTTACAACTCCCCCTCTTTACATAGTCCTGGCGATCGTGTTCTGCGCCCAGATGTTCCTCTTTGCCAGCAACGATTATTTCGACAAGGACGTGGATGCAATGGATCCTCAGAAGAAACAGCGCAACCCGGTAAGCGCCGGGCGGGTGAGTTACAGTGAGGTCATGGTTCTGCTCACCCTCACTGCCCTGATCCCCATGGTGCTTTCTGTGTACTTCGGACTCTGGGTGTTTCTGTTCACGGCCATGACCATGCTGATATTCCTCTATTATACCGCAGAGCCGTTGCGATTCAAGAGCAAGGTGGGCCTGGATGTGCTATCCCACGGGGTATTCATCAACACCTTCCCCTACCTGTTCACCATTTTGGCCCTTCGGGACTTTGCACCGGCGGCCATCTACCTGCTTCTACTTATCATGGGAAGGAGCACCATCGCGCAGATGCTCCAGGAGATCCGGGACGTGGATGTGGATTCCCAGGTTGAGCGAAATACCGTCATCGCACTGGGCAGGACCCGGGCGGCTCATGTGGTTTTCGGGATCGCCCTGGTGATGACGTTTGGTACCCTGGGGCTCATGATCTCCCGGGAGCTGTTCGGGTGGGGTATACGGTGGTTTTTTCTGCTGGTGTTCTTCTTCATGCTGATATACATAATCCCGCTGTACCGGATCGTCAAGGCGGTTGAGGACAAGGAATCCATCGAAAAACTTTGGATGGGCCAGGGCAGGACCAACCGTAACATCGGGATAATGTACGTGAGCGCCATTGCACTCTATTTCGTTATCTTCTTCATCTTTCTCTATCCCCAGTACGCCTAGATTGTTGTCCGTGCTATCATCCATTTCGATCGAGGTGGTGTTGTTCGATCTATCCTTACCGCCGGTGGGTTATATTTTTATCCTACATGATCAATTGAGGGACCCTATCGCATTCATATGCCGGTCTGTTCATGGCTCTTCGGAAATGTTCTTCCAAGAAATTCGTCAAACGGTCTGAGGATTTTTTCAGGCTTAAAGTAGAGGATATCATTGATCGACGTCACTGGGACCTGCCGGTCATCGAAAAGGATGACAGGATACTCCATTTGCTTGCCATACTGTGCAACAAGGATCACGTGTGGGTGGTCAATAACCTTGAAAAGAGGCACGTGGTGGGCATAGTAACCGAGCACGATATCCTCAAGATGATCACCCCCCACACCAAACAGGCCCGCTTCAGGATATCGGCACCGAGCACCTATTCTTTTGAACTGGATGACAGCGTGGATTCCATAATGAAAATCCATCCCGTCACCTGCAGCCTCACCGACACGGTGAAGGACGTTTTGAAGAATGTGGAGTACTACAATTGCCGGCGTCTTGCCGTGGTCGATGATGACGGCTTTACCCTTATCGGCGAGATCACCGTTCACCAGGTCATCACGATGTACTACAAGTACATCTGTTCCAAAATAAGCAGTGGTGAGAAGAGGAAATCCTCACCGTCCAAGCAGAAGCGCTAGTGGTGCCCATGCTAATCATGTTTCTCTACATTGCAGCCGCACTGCTATTGGGATTCTTCATCGGCAAGTTGACCAATTGGATGAAACTGACTTCCATAATTGGTTACATCCTGGCGGGTATCATCCTGGGACCGGTACTGAATGTTGTTAGCCTCAGCGATGCGACCTCATCAATGATCGTGGATTTCTCACTGTCAATCATAGCCTTCCTGATCGGTCTGGGGTTCACCCGGCAGTTCTTCCGATCCGTGGGGGGTTCTGTGGTAAAGATCACCCTGGGAGAGACCATACTGGCGTTCATATTCGTATTTGTCAGTCTGTATCTCCTTACCCGTGATCTGGTCCTGTCCCTGGTGTTTGCCTCGGTGGCGCCGGCATCTGCGCCCGCCGGAACGGTTGCGGCCCTTCACGAGACGAAGGCCCGGGGACGGTTTGCCCAACTGGTGCTGGGGGTGGTGGGGTTCGACGACGCCTTTGCCATAGTGATCTTCGTTCTGAGCCTGGGACTGGTCACCATACTTATCGGTGACACATTCTCCCTGGTCAGCATGACAAGACTTATCATGGTAGAGATCGGCGCCGCGGTGATCATAGGCGCGGTGTTGGGGTACCTGATGGGCGCCCTGCTAAACAAATTGAAAGATCGGGAAGACATTCTCGTGATGGCCATTGCCTTCCCCATCCTATGTACAGGTATCATGCTCTGGATAGACGGATCGTTCATCCTGTCCTGCATAATAATGGGAACGGTGTTCATTCACACGTCTCCCCAAATAGGGCATAGCACCAGTGACATGATGGAGAAGTTACTGCCCCCCATTTTCATACTGTTCTTCGTGGTGGCGGGCCTGTCTTTGGAACCGAAACTCTTGTTGACCTCTGGTCTGATCGGCATAACCTACATAGGCTCTCGAAGTCTTGGGCTCATAACAGGAGCTCGTTTGGGTTGTATGTGGGCCGGCACGTCACGCAAGATAAGAGAGAACCTGGGATACGCGATCCTTTCCCAGGCGGGTGTGGCAATAGGTCTTGCCCTGCTTGTCATGAACAAGATATCCGATCATCCCGACGGTGAAGACATAGGTGCCATAGCCGTTACGGTCATCATGGGAACGACGGTTTTCTTCGAGATAATCGGCCCCCTTGGTGTCAAGTACGCCGTGGGCAAGGTGAACACCCCCGTGGACGATAACCGTCGCACCATCCGGAAAATGGCGCGGAATTGCAACAATGTGCAGGTCATGGATTCATCGGTCGAGAGGGAAAGCTGGGTTTATTCCGGCGGTGACGAACGGGAGTGTATTTACACGACGGGGGATGACGGGAAGAGTCGTCATTGACACCAATCTTGGCCCATCGCGCGAAAGCTCAAGACGTCCACATCAATAACAAACTAAATAGCGGTCCGGATCGATACCGATATCGAGCCGGTGTTGATGATGCATGCATCCCAGGATGATCCGATCTGGCTACTTTACCAAAAAGGAATGCAGTCCGGACCCTACACATGGGAAGAACTCATTTTGAAGGCCCATGGAAAGGGGATACTCTCTGATGCAATGATCAGGAGGGATTACGATCTTGGCTGGTACCCCGCATCGCAATTCATCCATCCCTCCTTGCTATATGACGTGGAATTGCAGGGAATTCTACCCAGCAAGTATGATCTGTTTTTCTACTCGGGGGTGGGTCTTTTCATATTGGGCTTTACTCTTTTTTTATTCACCATGTGGTTGGGAATCCCATTCCTTCTGGCTTCCCCGGTCGTGGAGATATACGCATTGGTTGAAGAAAAGAAGAATCGTCCCAAATCCTTTTTTGGGACCATTGGCACAGTATTTGCCTCGATCTGGATAATCATCCAGTTGATCGTAACGTCATTCTTCATGATCGCGGTGTTGACAACGATCTGAAAGAATCCGATTCTCCCAATAGAATCAATTGGTTCCGGACCCTTCCGAAAAGAATCCTCGGAAAATGTTGGTGGGCCCGCTCTCCGCCTATATTTGGTAGTGGGCCCGCGGGGCTCTGAAACCACGAAGTGGGTTCTGACGCCGAAGGGCTCATGAGAACATTATTAAGATAAAAAAAGTGGGCCCGCCCAGACCTGACGATACCCGAAGGGTAGCGTTGGGGCAAGGTAGCGATCCGAAGGTTCGTTACCTAAGATTTGAACTGGAGTGCTTCGATCGTCGACTATAGCAAGTATTGCACAGACGAGTGAAGTGCAAGGGCACTCGACATGCGATGATCGGTATAGGTCGAGCGCCCTAAGTTCAAAACTGTGGCGGGC
>Ga0272441_10003819_pt1 | contig 28158 bp, 15 predicted proteins | sample SSMProp6N_FD_193582 | JGI IMG/M metagenome (GOLD analysis project Ga0272441, IMG submission 193582) | Marine sediment archaeal communities from Little Sippewissett salt marsh, Falmouth, MA, United States - SSM-Prop-6N | ecosystem: Environmental > Aquatic > Marine > Wetlands > Sediment ... | reverse complement strand
CTCTGCTCGATTGTAAAACCTTCCAATTTGCTCTACCATAGATCCTCCTCGTTTCTTTCGATCTCGGCAGCTATTTTCGCACGTCCCTAAACATATGGGTAGATGGGGTTTATTGGGCGCTTACAATTATCTAACTGACCGGGTTGGAAATTATCTTGAATTAGAACCATATTTCCCAATGTGGAAAGCTCTTAATATCGAAGAAGGTTTCCTTGCGATTATAGCCATTGAACATGACTCAGTAAGTAAAGATGTGCCCCGAATACTTAAAGGTACTGATGGAAGAGCCCTTCAATAATGCTTATTTACGACGAAGAAATAGGATGTATTCTTTTCTCATAGTATTTGAAATTCCTGTAATAGGCCGTGACAAGGCTCTTATTAACTCCAAATTGTTTTTCGTTCCAAATTCAATGATCATCTCATGAATGCCGCGAACATCTTCCGGCGGGATTTTTAATGCCCTTGAAAGTTGGTTGTTGTTGGTGCCAACAACTATGGTGCAAAAACAGCCTGGGCGTAATATACGAGAGCATTCCGAAATAACTTTAGACATGTCTTCACGATAGAGATAAACTTTATCTTTTAAATGCTTACCCCTTAGTCCTATCATTTTGTTTCTTAGATTTTCAATATCTGAACCAAAATAATTCAAATGGAACGAATCATTATTAAGGTAATCGATTGCGAAACTATAAGGTGGTGAGAAAATAATCCCATCTACGGAATTATTTTCAAGGGGCAATAACCTTGCATCACCTTCAAAAGCTTCCGATGGTGCCAAATTCAACTTCATTTCCATAACAAAACTTTGTATTTTATCAACAACAAAGATATATCGTTCAAGGATTGCCCTAAACTGCTCAAGTGGTGATTTGCGGCTACTTCTCTCAGAATAGCCAGCACTATCTAAATAGGCTAACAAAAGTAAATTGTAAGTATCATCTTTTTTACTATTTTCTGATTGTCTTTCAACCTTGTTTTTGAAGAAGTAAAAGACCTCTTTATAATTTAAAAGGGCCTTGCGTGATCTTTCTAAACACATTGTGATAGCATCAATTTTGGTTTGAGACATGAATCTGCAGAATGGACTTGCATCAAACCCTATAGATCTTATACTCATTAATGAAGCTTCAACTAATACTGTACCAGATCCCATCATTGGATCCAAGACTGTATGACCAGGTTTCATCCCCATTACATTCAAGAGACCTTTAATCATTTGAGGATGAAACTTACCCCTGTAAGGGAAAAGTCCATGAGTTGCATAACCGGTTCTGAAAAGATTTGATTTAAAAAAAGATTTCAGTCTGGAAGATGAATGGTTAGGAAGTTTAAGAGGTTGACCTGTGCAGATAAGGAAATGGCGTGTGTATTCATTATGAACCATCTCAAAATATGCTGCATTTTTAATAATTTCTTCATCTGAGAGGATCTGATTTTCAAAAAAAGCCAACTCTAATTCATATAAGTCATTAATATTAGGGATGAGTTTGTGATCATTAGGGAATAAAGATTTTGAGATGTCTGATGTAAGAACCTCTGCCGCGTTATGAACAGGCAATCTTTGATTAGCTTTAATCATCTACATAGTCATCCGACTTATGAAAACTCAAATTGTTGTTTGTTAATCTCTCAATGATTACATCACAGCTTTCCATTTCAATACCGATCCAATATCTTTCACTATTTTCGCAAACATCAAATGTCGTGCCGCTCCCACCAAAAGGATCCAAGATGATATCTCCAACATTCGTTGACATATTTACAACCCGCTCAACTAATTTTGTGGACAGTTGATTGGCTGAGCGTTTCTTGTTCTTGAATTTCCTATGTCTGACTGGGGGGATGTCATTCCATACATCGGTCAGGTTCACGCCTTTGGGGTTCATTGCATTTCTATGACCGCCATAATCTTTAATCTCTTTACCACAGTGTCTACAGAGTTCAATTGGTGTACGTATCTTTCTAAATGTTTTGGGTTTTCCTTTCGTGTAGTAGAGCAGGCTATAGTGTGAAGGATAAAGACGTCCGGGAATAGGTAATGAAAGTTTAATATTTACGGCAATCCAATGTCTGAAAGTCAAACCTGAAACCGTTAAATGTGCACCTAACAAGACATTCCATTTTGGGATGTTGTAAACAAAAAGTGAGCCGCCGGGCTTGAGGATACGAATGCACTCATCCAACCACTGTTTGCACCAGATTAAATAATCATCATTCGGACGATCGTCATTTACATTAGAACCGTAATCTTTAGATAGATTAAATGGAGGATCTGCAAAAACAGTATCTATTGCTGCATCCTTAATGTTAGGCAGGATCTTTATACAATCCCCTTGGTATAGAACACCTCGCTGAGTATTTAAAACAAGGTTCTCTTCAATCTTGCTATCAACAATATCCTGTGGGGTCCAATTGGGAACTGTTTGATTATTTTCTAATATCTCAAATTGCATACGCATATCTTTATAAGCTAAATAATCATTCTATTCAAGCAATACAATCAAGATTACAATTGTTGTAAAATTAACAGTCTAAGAACTTTATGAACATAATCAAAAATCCTAACATATGAATGTTTACATAATAAATATACCTGAAAAAACAAAGATCTGATAGGATATCGTGATGGATTATAATGAATTGTTCAAACAGTATCAGGTCTTGCTTGTCGAGAACAATATCCTGAAGAAAGAGAATGAAATATTGAAGGCCAGGCTTGGTATGAGCGTACCCCCGCAGGCCTATAACCCCCTTGATCCCCATGAAAAGATCAGACTGTTCATGTCGTTGTTCAAAGGACGCCATGATGTGTATGCCAAACGATGGGATAGTAAAGGGGGGAAGTCTGGATATGCGCCGGTTTGTCTGAATGAGTGGAAACCCGGTATATGCAAAAAACCGGCTATAAGATGTTCTCGGTGCAACAATAAATCGTACGCTGTCTTGGATGAAAAAGTCATTGAGGCGCATCTGAGGGGGAATATCGTTGTAGGCCTTTATCCCATGTTTAAAGATGAAACATGCCACTTCCTGGCAATAGACTTTGACGAAGACGGTTGGCGGGATGATATCTCAACGCTCAGAGAGGTCTGCCTTGCCTTTAATGTTTCCGTTGCTGTAGAGCGTTCTCGTTCCGGCAATGGAGCACATGCATGGTTCTTTTTTGAAGAGCCTGTTTCTGCCTATCTGGCAAGAAGGTTCGGTACGGCACTGCTGACATCGTCTATGAGCAAACGCCATGAGATCACGTTTAGGTCCTATGACCGATTTTTTCCAAGTCAGGATACAATGCCAAAGGGTGGTTTTGGAAATCTGATTGCCCTGCCATTACAAAAAAAGGCTCGGGAAAACGGCAACTGCTTGTTTATAGATGATGATTTTCATCCATATGAAGATCAATGGGGATATCTGTCCAAAATCATGAAACTATCTGAAAAAGATATCAACACACTGATATCGAAGATATGCCGGGGAAACGAGTTGGGGCTACTTAAAGAATATGATGAAGATGAATCTAAGCCCTGGAAGACGAAACGGATTACATGTTCAAGGCCGGAATTCCCTAAAAGGATCGAACTTATACGGGCGAATATGCTCTATATCCCTAAATTAGGTATCTCTCAAACTGGTTTGAATGCCATAAAAAGGCTGGCCGCATTTAAAAACCCGGATTTTTTCAAGGCACAGGCCATGCGTATGCCGACCTATAACAAGCCGAGGGTTATTTCATGCTGTGACGAAACACAAAAGTATATGTGCTTACCGAGAGGAAGTGATGCCGATGTAGACGAATTGCTCTTGGCGGCAGGTGTTGAGACTGTCTGGTCGGATCAAACAAACTCAGGGAGATGTATTGACGTATCGTTTGATGGAAGACTTAGGCAAGAACAACAACTTGCCCTTGATGAGATGATGAAACATGATCATGGTGTGCTCTCCGCCACTACAGCCTTTGGAAAGACCGTGATCGCTGCAAAGCTCATTGCCGAAAGAAAGATGAATACGCTGATCTTGACGCACAGAAGGCAACTCATGTCGCAATGGATATCGAGGCTATCCGAATTTTTGAGTATCAATGAAGAACTACCCAAGCAGGTGAAAAAAAGGGGACGGAAAAAGAAGCAGGGCCTGATTGGACAGATAGGTGCGGGTAAGGACAATCTCAGTGGTATCATTGATGTCGCGATTATGCAGTCGGTGAACAGGGGGGGTGAGGTAAAAGAAATTATCAGGAATTATGGCATGGTGATTGTGGATGAATGCCATCATGTGCCGGCATTCGGTTTTGAGCAGATACTCAAAGGTGTTTATGCGAAATATGTCTATGGATTGACAGCAACACCTTTAAGGCAGGATGGACACCATCCGATCATATTCATGCAATGCGGACCTCTCAGGTACAGTGTGGATGCCAAGATTCAGGCTGAAAAAAGGCCGTTCTCCCATTACGTAATTCCCAGATTTACAAATCTAAGGGTGCCCTTTGAGCAAGATGACAAAAGCCTTAGAATCCAGGAACTGTATGCTCAAATCACAAAAGATGAATTCAGAAACCAAATGATAGTAGATGATGTGATCAGAAATTATAAGGAAGGCAGGCATTCACTCATACTGACCGAAAGAACCGTCCATGTCGAATCGCTATCAAAGATGTTGATTGAAAAGATACCGGACGTGATCACCTTGACAGGAGGCAGGGGGGCAAGGCAAACGAGAGATGCCCTGAATAGGATATCTGGGCAAAGACAGTTGACGCTGATTGCCACAGGCAAATACATAGGAGAAGGGTTTGACGAACCTCGCCTGGATACCCTGTTTCTGGCCATGCCCATATCATGGAAGGGAACTCTGCAGCAATATGCGGGCAGACTGCACCGACTGTTCGAGGATAAAAAGGAGGTCAGGATCTTTGATTATGCTGATATCCATGTACGGATGCTGGAGAAAATGTATGGAAAGAGGCTTGCCGGTTATGCGGCTATCGGCTATAGGGCAAAGGCGGAAAGTCTTTCTAATGAAACCATAGATATCATCTTTGATAATCAAAATTTTTTTCCTGTATACATTAACGACATTATGAATGCATCGAGGGAGATTCTTGTTGTCAGCCCATTCGTTTCGAAGAGACGTACCCAAAAGATGTTACAATACTTTGCTCCTGTACTGAAAAAAGGTGTCAGGGTGGTTGTTGTGACAAGACCCCTATCTGATTTTAAGGACAAGGACAGATCAGCCCTTGAAGGGATACTTGATCTCTTGAAAAATGCCGGTGTAGATGTGGTGTTCAAATCGAGAATCCACCAGAAATTTGCAATGTTGGATCAGAGGATCATCTGGTATGGGAGCATCAATCTTTTAAGCTTCGGGAGGTCGCAGGAAAGCATCATGCGGCTCGAAAGCACTAACATTGCACATGAATTGATGAAAAGCGTATATCCTATAAAAGATTGAACCTAAAGACTTCTTGAAAACGGCACGAAAATGTTCCAAATAAAAGGCATGAAACAATATTGATATATAACGCGCACCACCTCACCAGGTGTCAAACCAAGCGCAATGCCCATATCTAAATAGATCTAAACCGCTAATATAAAACAAATAACCAACCCCAAGAAACCCATGCCCACAACCAAAATACCACCCGCATCAGACATGGCACGATTATGGCTCTTATAAGAACAGGTCAGGAAAAGAAAAGGAGGAGAATAAAAGTGTGCAGGCTGTTTGCCATTACCAGTGAAGAGCCGGTGTCCCCCATGGCGGCCATACGTGCGCTCGACGTGATGAAGGAAGGCCATGACGGGTCCGGGGTGGGGCTGTTCATGACAGACCTGGCAGGGGATCTCGAGCCTTTCAAGGGCTCTCCCATACTCTGCGGGATATTCTCCCAGGAGGGGATCAGGAGGCTTGACAGGTATATGATGGAGCTGGGCCTGCTGACCAAGTTCAAGCTATCGATCAGGCCTTCTAAGGAGCCGCCTGCGGGCACGCCGAAGCGGGATGTGTACCTGATCCGCGTATATGAATACCCCTATGACTGGGACGGGCTCGATGAGGCGGATATAAACGCAAGGCTCTTGAAGATACAGGTGGAGCTCAGGAATATGGGCGAGCAAGACGGCACGATGACGGTCTTTTCGTTCTGGCCCGACGTGGTGATGATAAAGGAGGTCGGCGACCCCATGGAGATAGCGCAATACCTCGGCCTTGACCGAAAGGGGCTGCAGGCGCGCGTCATCATGGCCCAGGGCAGGCAGAACACCAACTATGCCATCACCCTCTACGCCTGCCACCCGTTTTTCCTGCAGGGGGTCTCAACCATGACAAACGGGGAGAACACCGCGTTCATACCCATCAGGGAGTATCTCCTCTCAAGAGGTTACCCGGGCTACACCGGGTATCAGTCGGACTCAGAGGTGTTTACCCATATACTGCACTATACGATCAACAGGCTCGGTATGGGGCTCGATGTGTACAAGCACATCATCACGCCGCTCAAGGACGAGAACCTTATAAGGCACCCCGAAGGCGGTTTTTTGAAGACCATCAAGCACTCATGCAGGCCTCTCATCGTGGACGGGCCGAACTGCGTGATCGGCTGCCTGCCGGACAAAAGCCTGTTTATGGTCCAGGACGGCAAGAAGCTCCGTCCGGGTATCGTGGGGGGAAGGCCCGGCATGTTTGCGTTTTCATCCGAGATGGCAGGGCTCGATGCGGCCATACCGTCACGTGAGAAGAATAACGAGTTTCAGCCCATGAGATATGACATCGCGTATGTGGACACTAAAAGAATGGAGGTGAAGAGATGGAACCAATGGGAGAGATGCATCCATCCTCACTGAATGAAAAAGACCTGAGCTGGCGCATCCTGTGGGATAAGGACAAGTGCACGCTCTGCGGAAAGTGCACGGCTGTGTGCCCTGTCAGGGCCATAGAACTCGGGGTCCACCGCAAAAGGACGGTAGATGTTCAGGTTGGCCTCGAACAAAGGCCTGGTAATGTTTATAAGGTATATCACGGGATCAGGCAGGTAACGGATGCGGCACACGCGTGCATGGGCTGCGGCATGTGCACGGCTGTGTGCCCGAACAGCGCCATATACCCGGTGCACAACGACGAGGTCGACAAGCTCAGATACCATGTAAACAGCGGCGGGGAGCCCAGGAGAAGGGGCGGGAGGCGTAACGACCCGAACAGCCTGCTCGACCGGATCAAATTCATCCGCATATCCATGCTCACAGACCCGGCCTTGGATGCGGCCCGCCACGAGTTCGAGATAAGGACCCTGCTCGGGCGCATCCTGTCACCTGAAGACGCGCTTCAGGCCGGCCGTGACAACCTCTGGACACCGCCCGTGCGCGAGATATACCCGCTCATAATCGGGGGCATGTCCTTCGGTGCGCTCTCACCGAATATGTGGGAGGGGCTTCAGATGGGGGTTGCCTATCTGAACGAGGAAAAGGGCATGCCGGTAAGGATCAGCACGGGCGAGGGCGGCTGCCCGCCGAGGCTGCTCAGGTCGCGATTCATCAAGTATGTGATCCTTCAGATCGCAAGCGGTTATTTCGGCTGGGACGAGATCATACATGCCCTGCCAGAGATGAAGGATGACCCCTGCGCCATAGAGATCAAGTACGGGCAGGGGGCCAAGCCCGGAGACGGGGGGCTGCTGATGTGGTACAAGGTGAACAAGCTCATCGCGGCCATAAGGGGCGTGCCCGAGGGGGTAAGCCTGCCTTCTCCTCCTACTCACCAGACCAAGTATTCCATAGAGGAATCCGTCGCCAAGATGATCCAGTCCATGTACATGGCCTGGGGTTTCAGGGTGCCGGTATACCCGAAGATATCCGCAACGACTACCACGCTTGCCGTGCTGAACAACATAGCCAGGAACCCATATGCGGCAGGGCTTGCCATAGACGGTGAAGACGGGGGCACCGGGGCTGCATACAATGTGTCCATGAACCATATGGGTCACCCCATAGCGAGCAATGTGCGCGATGCATACCTGAACCTCGTGAAGATCGGCAAACAAAACGAGATCCCCATCTTTGCAGGCGGGGGTGTGGGAAAAAACGGCAACCTCGCTGCAAACGCTGCCGCGCTGATCATGCTGGGCGCAAGCGGGATCCAGGCAGGGAAATATATCATGCAGGCAGCAGCGGGCTGCCTGGGCTCGGAGAGCGACAGGTGCAACATATGCAACATAGGGCTCTGCCCCAAGGGGATCACATCACAGGACCCAAGGCTTTACCGCAGGCTCGACCCGGTAAAGGTGGCCGAGAGGGTGGTTGACGTATTTATGAGCTTTGATGCGGAACTCAAGAAGATCTTTGCCCCGCTCGGGCGTTCGACATCTCTACCCATAGGCATGTCGGATGCACTCGGCATAGATGACTATAATGCCGCAAACAGGCTTCATATCGCCCATGTCGTATAGAAAAGAAGGGACTGTCCATGAACCGGCATGAAAAGATAATAATACACGGCACTGAAGGCGGCACAAGGGTCGATACCAGGGTGCTCGAAGAGCGCATCCAGAGCGCGGTTGCAAACGGATACCTCGATATCGATGTGGAGGCATGCGGGCAGCACGGCATAGGGGGCAGGCTGCACCATGCATCCAAGGACGAGATAAAGGTGCATATACACGGGCAGGCAGGTCAGAGGGTCGGCTCGATGGGTTCTGACCGGACGTTTATAGAGGTGCACGGGCCTGCATCGGACGATGTGGGCTGGCTCAACGCGGGTGCGGATATCGTTGTACACGGGGATGCGACAAACGGCATAGGTAATGCCATGGCCCAGGGCAGGATATATATAGCCGGTGACATAGGGGCCAGGGGCATGACCATGACCAAGAGCAACCCCAGGTTTGATCCGCCTCAGCTTTGGGTCCTGGGCGGTGCGGGCGATTCGTTCGCCGAGTTCATGGCAGGCGGTATCGCCGTGGTGTGCGGCCTGGGTTCCCACTACAGGGGCAATATCCTCGGTGACAGGCCCTGTGTAGGCATGGTCGGGGGCAAGATCCTGTTTCGCGGTATACAGAAGAGCTTCAGCGAAAAAGACGCGCGCCTGGTGCATATATTGGATGAAGACTGGCAGTGGCTCGATGAAAACATGCGCGTTTTCCTCGATACCATAAACCGGCCCGATCTCTTTGAGATACTCATGAGCGACAGGTCGTCCTGGCAGATGCTCGTTGCCTTGCAGCCCTTTGAGAAGTCAACGGAAAGGGGCATCCCCATGGAGCGCTTCAAGGCCGAGATATGGGATAAGGAACTCGGCAGGGGCGGGCTCATAGGCGATCTCACAGATATCGAAAGGGGTCCGGTCCCTGTCATAACAACAGGTGATCTCAGGCGTTTTGTACCCATATGGAATAACAGGGCATACATGCCCCCGTGCCAGGCCAGCTGCCCGGCAGGCATCCCGGTCCGGAAGAGGTGGGAGCTGATCAGGCAGGGACGTATGACAGAGGCGATCGATCTGGCCCTGGAGCATACACCATTTCCAGCTACCGTGTGCGGTTATCTCTGCCCGAATATTTGCATGGACCATTGTACAAGGTCAAAAGAACTCATGCCGCCCGTTGATATAAAGGTGCTCGGCAGGGCCTCTCTCGATGCCCGTGTCCCCGATGCCCTACCTCCTACAGGGAAAAAGGTAGCCATACTCGGAGGGGGCCCTGCCGGGTTGTCCGTTGCATGGCAGCTTTATCTCAAGGGGCATACACCCGTGATATACGATTATCTCGATGAGCTCGGGGGAAAGATCGCAAGCGTGATACCGGAGAGCAGGATTCCCAAAGACGTGTTCGAGCAGGAACTGAAAAGGATCAGTGAAAGGCTCGACCATGTGAAACTGGATATGCCCCTTAGTGAGACGCGTTTCAGGGAGATCATCGACGAAAACGCCTTTGTGGTGATCGCCATAGGGGCGCAGGTGCCCAGGATGCTCAATATAAGCGGGCATGCGCATACGATCCCGGCGCTCGAGTTCCTGTATCGATCAAAGGCCGGCACAATAAGACCAGGGAAAAAGGTCGTTATCATAGGCGCGGGGAATGTCGGGTGCGACGCGGCAACAGAGGCTTCAAGGCTCGGGGCTCAAGATATCACGCTCATCGATATACAGAAACCCGCATCGTTCGGCCAGGAAAGGAAGGCGGCAGAGGCTGCAGGGGCACGCTTTATGTGGCCTGTAAAGACAAAGGCCATTACCGCGCGCGGCGTGGAACTGACCAGCGGGGAGATCCTGCCTGCAGATACCGTGATAATATCCATAGGAGACGAGCCTGACCTGTCTTTCCTGCCCGATACCATAGACATTACGGGCAGATTCATAAAGGTGGATTCAAACTTTCAGACGAGCGAGCCCAAGGTCTTTGCGATCGGTGACAGCACCAGGCCGGGCCTGCTTGCCGATGCCATAGGCGCGGGCACAAGGGCGGGGCTTGTCATCCATTCCAGGCTTACCGGGGGTGAAGAGTCCTTTGACAGGCTGCCTGTTATCGATGAAGCGCGCATACGGCTCGAGTATTATGATCCTTCAGCCGGGGACACGTCTGATATAGGCGAGAGTTCCCTGCAGTGCGCCTCGTGCGGGGCCTGCAGGGATTGCGGGGTGTGCGAGACCCTCTGCCCGCAGCAGGCCATATCACGTAAAGACATGCCGGGTAATGATTATGAATATGTCGTGGACAGTGACAGGTGCATAGGCTGCGGCTTCTGCAGGGACGCATGCCCGTGCGGTATATGGGAGATCAGGGAGAACGATCCGATCGGATAAGACTTCGAAATAAAAATAAAACTCTATAATGGAGGATACACAGATGTTTAAATGTTCGACAAACCAAGATGTACTAAAGGCAGTAAAGGATAACAAGGTAAGCTTTATCCAGTTCTGGTTTACAGATGTACTGGGCAGGCTCAAGAGCTTCAACATAACCCCGTCCGAGCTTGAAGAGGGCATGGAAGAGGGTATGGGGTTTGACGGCTCCTCCATAGAGGGTTTTGCCCGCATACACGAAAGCGACATGATAGCCAAGCCCGACCCTACGACATTTCAGCTCCTGCCGTGGAGGCCGACGGACATGCCTGTGGCAAGGATGGTGTGCGATGTACAGAACCCGGACGGCACCCCGTATGACGGGGACCCGCGCTATGCACTGAAGCGGGTCCTGAAGAAGGCCTCGAAACTGGGCTACAAATGCTACCTCGGCCCTGAGCTGGAATATTTCTACTTTGCCGATGACAAATACCCGCAGATCATAGACAGGGGAGGATACTTTGACGGGCTGCCGGTCGACAGGGCGCCGGACCTCAGGAGAGAGACCATATTCGCCCTGCAGGACATGGGTATCCGGGTGGAGTACAGCCACCACGAGGTCGCGCCCTCACAGCACGAGATAGACCTCAGATACCAGGAGGCCCTCCTCATGGCCGATACGGTCATGACCTACAGGACTGCAGTCAAGGAGATAGCGCGAAGCCACGGTGTGTACGCCACGTTCATGCCCAAGCCCCTGGCAGGTGAAAACGGTAGCGGTATGCACGTGCACCAGTCGCTCTTTGACGGAGACAGGAACGTGTTCTTTAATGAAAAGGACAAATACCACCTCTCGGATGAGGGCAAGTGCTATATAGCGGGCATCCTTACCCACGCGCGCGAGATCACAGCGGTGACAAACCAGTGGATCAACTCCTACAAGCGTCTGGTTCCGGGCTACGAGGCACCTGTTTATGTCTCCTGGGCAAGGCGTAACCGCTCTGCAATGGTAAGGGTCCCCATGTACAAGCCGGGTAAGGCAAATGCAACCAGGATGGAATTCAGGTCTCCCGACCCTGCATGCAACCCGTATCTCGCCTTTGCCGTACAGATAGCCGCAGGCCTTAAGGGGATGGAAGAGAAATACAAACTGCCCGAGCCTATCGAGCAGGACATCTTCGAGATGGACGAGCAGGCGCGTGATGCAGCGGGCATAACCTCGCTTCCGGGCAACCTGTTCGAGGCCATACAGGAGGTGTCGAAGAGCAGGCTCGTTAAAGAGGCGCTAGGCGATCATATATTCGAAAAGTTCGTGGAGAACAAGAAGAAGGAGTGGGACGGTTTCAGGGTGCATATCAGCCAATACGAGATAGATAACTATCTGCCTGTGCTCTAGATACCATGAAAATATGCCCGGGCATGGATGATATGCCCGGGCCATATCTATAAAGGGCTTTGTTCAGGAGGTTGCCATTGAAACACGAAGATACACGCCCGGCCGTTCTGGTCTTGGAAGACGGGTCCGTATTCAGGGGCCGCGCCTTTGCAGGCAGCGGGCATGCCTGTGGCGAGGTGGTGTTCAACACGGGCATGACAGGCTACCAGGAGGTGCTTACAGACCCGTCATATACAGGACAGATGATCGTCATGACATACCCCCTCATAGGCAGCTACGGCATAAACGATGATGACTTTGAATCCGGTAGTATCCATATGGCGGGTTTCATTGTCAGGGAGTACCAGGACAACCCGAGCAACCATAGGTCGGTAAGGACCCTAAGGGCGTTCCTTGAAGGCTACGGGAAGCTCGGGGTAGAGGGCATAGACACCCGGGCGCTTACAAGGATGATCCGCTCAAAGGGGGCCATGCGGGGCGTGCTGTCTACAAACGTGGACGATATCGTTGAACTGCTTGAAAAGGTGAGGGCCTATCCCGGTCTTTCAGGCAGGGACCTTGTAAGGGATGTCACCTGTCGGCAACCCTATCTATGGGTTCGCGGAGAGGTGACGCCGTTAAAGGATCTCGGTGCGAAATCAGGCAGGGTGCGCATAGCGGTTATAGACTGCGGGGTGAAATACAATATCCTGAACTCCCTTGAAGGGCTGGGCTGCGAGATTGTCGCCCTGCCGTGTCATGCAACGAGTCGGGACATCATGCGCTACAGGCCAGACGGTCTGCTGCTTTCAAACGGGCCCGGTGACCCCGCACCCCTGCAATACCTGGTCGATACAATAAAGGACCTGCTCGGCAGGGTCCCCATATTCGGTATATGCCTCGGGCATCAGATCCTTGCACAGGCCCTGGGGGCAAAAACGGAAAAGCTCAAGTTCGGGCATCACGGGCTCAACCAGCCCGTAAAGAACCTCAAAAGCGGGCGCGTCGAGATCACATCTCAGAACCACGGTTTTGTGGTCATTGCAGACACACTGCCTGCGGAGGCGGAGATAACCCACGTCAACCTCAACGACAATACCGTCGAAGGCATAAGCTGCCCGCGGCTCGATGCCTTCAGCGTGCAATACCATCCAGAGGCGGCTCCTGGGCCGCATGATGCGGACTATCTGTTCGGGGACTTTCTGGACATGGTAAAGGCGCATGCCCGAAAGACAGAGGTGATATTATGATGCAGGACATCGTTGCATATCTTAAAAGGTGGAGACTGTTTGTAGGTAAGGCGATGGCCGATGTGCCGCCCTTTTCGATAGTGCTTCTGCCTGTAAGCAGCGACACGCTTTTTTGCGGCCTGGCAGGGGTGATCGCGCTCAAAGGCGCAAAGACATATGAAGACATGGATATCCTCGACAGGCTCAAAAGGTCTTTCGAGGGTATCAGGATCAAGCGGATAGATAAGGTCGTCGAAGGCTCTGCTGCCACACAGACATACCTGAGCCCGGAGGATTTGCCGGCCTTTGAAGAGGACCTCTACCTCCTGAAACAGGACTCATCGCTCCAGCACGGACTGATAAACATCGGTCAACTTGATGAACTCAAAGACCTTGCAAAAGACATGCATGCATTCAGTGTAAATGAAGACAGGTCAGTAGAGAAAAACGCCCGGAATTTCCCGCCTGCGGATCTCGAGATCATCTCGGGCAGGCTGATTGCGCTCAAGGACATTGTATGGGCGCTTGAAAACGACCTGTTGAGCAACCAGGAAAAGATAGCCTCCCTTTCAGGCGACAACGGGTATGTCACAAAAGAATCGTTTGCCCCCTACAAGGACATGAATCTTTGCCTGAATGCCCTGGACAGGCTCGAGGTCAGGGGGAGGGATTCTTCAGGGCTGCAGATGAGTCTGTTCTTTGATGATGATAAGGAACTCAACTCTTATATCGATCAGATAAAAGATCAGGGGCTCTATAATGAGGTGATCGAGAGGTCTTCACCCGGGGATATCGTAAACAGGTCGATAAATATCACCGAGAGTTCGATCACGTTTACCTACAAGACCGCGCTTGTAACAGGAGAACTCGGTGAGAATACCGCAAGCCTCAGGCAATATATCCGTCAGGACGGGCTGCTCAAAGAGGCGCTTATGCATAAGGCTGCTTCCAGGATGTATCTCGCCCATACCAGGTGGGCCTCTGTCGGTGCCATCAACGAGACAAACTGCCACCCTGTGAACAACCATACCGTGGCCTCAAAAGACAGGCCCGGCATGAACAAGACATACCCTAAATACCCTTGTGGGCCGTGGGCCATAAATGTCGCATTAAACGGGGATATCGACAACCACAACGAGCTGCTCAACGAACTTATGAGAGATGATATCGTCATCGATAAGGCCGTTACAACAGATACAAAGGCCATACCTCTGCAGATAGAGCACTATCTCTATCAGGGCCATGACCTCAAAGAGGCCTTCAGGCTGGCGGTCAATGATTTTGAGGGCTCGCACGCGATTTCCATGCAGAGCAACCTCGAGCCGGGCAAGGTCTACCTAGCCCTCAAAGGCAGCGGCCAGTCCATCTACATAGGCCTGTGCAACGATAAATACATATTTTCCTCTGAAGTGTACGGCCTGGTCGAGGAGACCCGGTATTTTGTCAAGATGGACGGGGAGGCATGCCGGATACCGGGCGATCAAAAGACCCGGGGTCAGATATATGTCCTCCATGAAGATCGCGGCGCAGGCATAGACGGTATCGAGGCGCTATATTATGACGGGTTCCCCCTGGAGATAACAGGAGATTCCATAAAGACCGCAGAGATCACCACCAGGGACATAGACCGGGGAGATCACCCGCATTATCTGTTGAAGGAGATACTGGACTCACCGCAATCGGTCAGGAAGACCCTGCGCGGAAAATACCGCTTTGCAGACAAAGACAGCGCCTGGTTCAATATCGATGAGACCATCTTCCCGGACAAGATAAGGCAGGCCATCATGGATGGGCGCATCAGAAACATCTATGTGATAGGGCAGGGCACGGCAGCAGTAGCAGCATCGGCCATTGCAGAGGCGTCTGCTGCATATCTCAGGGGTTCGCAAATAGCCGTACATACAAAAAAGGCATCCGAGCTGAGCGGGTTCTGTATGGATGACGACATGTCCGATACCCTGGTGATCGCCATCACCCAGTCAGGCACCACAACGGATACGAACAGGGCGGTAGACATGGCGCGTCTCAATGGGGCGCACCTCATCGCTATAGTGAACAGGCGGCAGTCCGATATCACACAAAAGGCACACGGCGTGTTCTATACCAGCGACGGCAGGGATATAGAGATGTCGGTGGCATCGACCAAGGCCTTTTATTCGCAGATCATAGCAGGCTATGTCCTTTCGCTCTTTATGGCGGATATAGCAGGGACCCTCTCGAAGAGCCGGATAGCCTCGGAGCTTAAAAGGCTCGAACAGGCACCAGGGGTCATGGACAGTATCATCGACAAGAGGGATCTGATAAAGAGGTCCGCGTGGAACCTTGTCAGGCAAAAACAGTACTGGGCGGTTGTGGGAAGCGGCTCCAACAAGGTCGCATCAGACGAGATCAGGATCAAGCTGAGCGAACTCTGCTACAAGACCATCTCGTCTGACATCATAGAGGACAAAAAACACATAGACCTGTCTTCAGAGCCGCTGATCATGGTCTGCGCTGCAGGCACCCCTGATATCGTGCTCGACGATATAATAAAGGACGTGGCGATCTTCAAGGCACATGCAGCCAGCGTGGTCGTTATTGCAGACGAGGGTGAAGACAGGTTCGGGCATATTGCAGACAGTGTAATACACGTGCCAAAGGCTGCATTTCCCCTTTCTGTGATAGAAAATACCGTTGTAGGGCATATCTGGGGATATTATGCGGCATGCAGCCTCGATGAGATGTCTGCTACCATCAAAGGTTACCGGAGACGAATATCGGATATAATGAAAAGGCACATAAGCCTTGACTATTCGCTGTACGAGAGTCTTGCGGACAAGGATCTTCAAAGTGTCATAAACGGGTTCGGAAGGGTATTTCATGCATGGCGAACAGGTAAAGAGCTGTCCACCCTGGGCGTGGATACAGCGACCGATATCTCTTTGCTGCTCAAATACTGTGCAGGCAAGCTCCCTGTAGAGGATTTCCGGATGGATTTCGACGGGAAGAGGACATCACCTTCTCCCATAGACATGCTCGACATTACGCTGGGTAAATCCATAGACGAGCTCTCCCGGCCCGTGGATGCGATCCGCCACCAGGCAAAGACGGTTACCGTGGGCACCAGCCGCAGGATCGAGGCCCCGGGCGGTATTATCTTTGATGCGATCAAGGCACTGGGCTTCTCCATAGAAAACCTCTCTGCAAAAAACGGGGTTATGATCAAGAGGCTGCAGGATGTTACATCAAGGATAAAGGGGCATACCTTCTATATGGTCGAAGGCCTCGACAGTTTGGGAAAACCCGATGATGAGACCACTATCAGGGTGATCGGCAAAGACGGGATAGCAGGCTCGATGCATTCACGTGCTGAGGACAAAAGCATGCTCATGGGCGCAAAGAGGACGATCGTGCGCACCGGGGAAATATATGCCGGGGCGGGAAGGTCTGATAATGCATCCATAATCATAATCCCCCTGCTGGGGCCTGAGCATATCATCAGCGATATCGTTCTGCTGCATGTGGTGTTCAACGACGATATCGATGCCGGGCTCAAAAAGGCGGTACTTGGAGAGAAATTCAACGATATCAGAAACCTGGTAAATGAATGCAATATCGACTGGGATGATATGTTTATCGGGAACCTCCCGGTTCAGTTCCTGCTGGGTGAGGATGTAGAGGTGATCGCAAACAGGATCATCCTTGAAAAGAAATAACCCTCTTGAGGAAGGATAAGAGGGTGTGAGGAGACAATGCCGAAAAGAGACGATCTGAAGAAGATACTTATTGTAGGCTCAGGCCCGATAGTCATATCACAGGCATGTGAATTCGACTATTCAGGGGTGCAGGCGTGCAAGGCACTCAAGGAAGAGGGCTTTACGGTTATCCTTATCAATTCAAACCCGGCCACCATCATGACCGACCCTGATGTGGCCGACAAGACCTATATAGAGCCTATCACGAAAGAGGCCATCTCTATGATCATCGAGGCCGAGAGGCCTGATGCCATACTGCCGACCCTCGGCGGTCAGACAGGGCTCAATGTATCTGTCGAGGTGGCAGCTGGCGGCATACTCGATAGATACAATGTCGAGATGATCGGGGCCACTGTTGATGTCATACACAGGGCGGAAGACAGGGAACAGTTCAGGCAGACAATGGAATCCATCGGGCTGAGGGTCCCGAAGAGCGGTTTTGCAAGGGACATGAATGAGGTTTCGATAGTAGCAACTGAAATAGGATTCCCCATTATTATAAGGCCTTCGTTCACGCTTGGAGGCATAGGCGGAGGCATTGCATACAACATCGAAGACCTTGAAAAGATAGCCTCGTCAGGGCTTGAAGCGAGCATGATAGGCGAGATCATGCTCGAAGAATCGGTTATAGGATGGAAGGAATACGAGATGGAGGTCATGCGGGACCATGCAGACAATGTCGTCATTATCTGTTCCATAGAGAATATGGACCCCATGGGCGTGCATACCGGGGACTCTATCACGGTGGCGCCTGCCCAGACATTGAGCGATGTGGAGTATCAGCGCATGAGGAATGCCTCTATAGAGGTCATGAGGGCGATCGGCGTGGAAACGGGCGGGTCGAATGTCCAGTTTGCCCTGAACCCTGAAAACTCCGACATGGTCGTAATAGAGATGAACCCCAGGGTGTCGCGCTCGTCAGCGCTTGCATCAAAGGCCACCGGCTTTCCCATAGCAAAGATCGCGGCAAAGCTCGCGGTCGGGTACACCCTAGATGAGATCCCGAACGATATCACAAGAGAGACCATGGCCGCGTTCGAGCCTGCAATAGATTACTGCGTGGTAAAGATACCCAGGTGGACATTTGAAAAATTCCCTAATGCCGATGATGTCCTGACTACCGCTATGAAGTCTGTAGGTGAGGCCATGGCCATAGGCAGGACATTCAAGGAGGCCCTCAATAAGGCGGTCCGTTCCATCGAGACGGGGCATTTCGGTTTGAACAGCCCTGATACGGCCCATACCCCGGATAAAAAGGCCGTAATACCGAAGCTGACCTATCCCAACGCTGAAAGGCTCTTCTGGATAGCCCAGGCCTTCAGGACAGGTATGGGGCTTGTTGATATCCAGAAGATGACAGGCATAGACCCATGGTTTCTCTACCAGATCAGGGATATCATCGAAGAGGAAAAAGAGATCCTCTCCGGAGAGCCTGATAAAGACAGGCTATGGAGCGCAAAAAGGCTCGGCTTCTCAGACCGTTATCTGGCGGACCTGTGGGATATGGGTGAGGATCAGATACGTTCCCGGCGATATGAAGAGGGGATCTTGCCGGTCTATAAGCTTGTCGATACGTGCGCGGCAGAGTTTGAGGCATATACGCCATATTATTATTCCACCTATGAGAGCATGGACGAGGTCAGTCATTCGGACAAGCCAAAGGTCGTCATCTTAGGCGGCGGTCCGAACAGGATAGGGCAGGGCATAGAGTTCGACTACTGCTGCGTCCATGCCTCTTTTGCACTGAGGGAGTCCGGTTATGAGAGCATCATGGTAAACTCGAACCCAGAGACCGTGAGCACCGACTATGACATATCGGACAGGCTGTTCTTCGAACCCCTTACCATCGAAGACGTGCTGCATATCGTAAAGAGCCAGGAGCCTGAAGGCGTGATCGTGCAGTTCGGAGGTCAGACACCGCTGGGGCTTGCACAAGGCCTGTATGACGCCGGGGTAAAGATCCTGGGCACACAGCCTGATGCGATCGATCGGGCAGAGGACAGAAACAGGTTTTCCGAGATAGTAAACAGGCTCGGCCTCAAGCAGCCGCAAAGCGGTATCGTAACAAGCGTTGAAAAGGCCCTGGAGGTTGCAGGCCGTATAGGCTACCCTGTCCTGGTACGCCCGTCATATGTGCTCGGTGGGCGTTCTATGGAGATCATATACGATGCCCAATCCCTCGAGACATTCATGGACCAGGTGATAAAACTGTTTCCCGATAACCCCATACTCATAGACGATTTCCTCGAAGATGCCGTAGAGGTCGATGTTGATGCCGTTAGCGACGGCATTTCAACCGTTATAGGCGGGATAATGGAGCATATAGAAGAGGCCGGCATACACTCGGGTGACAGCGCCTGCGTCCTGCCCCCGCTGACGCTTACCGCTGAGATGATCGGCAGGATTCAGGACCAGACCGTTAGGATAGCCTCGGAGCTTGGTGTTGTCGGGCTCATGAATATACAATACGCCATAAAGGACGGCGAGCTCTATATCCTTGAGGTCAACCCCAGGGCGTCGAGGACCGTGCCCTTTGTAAGCAAGGCCATAGGCGTACCCCTGGCCCGGATCGCGACAAAGGTGATGCTGGGTTTCAGTTTAGAGGCGATCGGGTTTACAGACCGGGTCATCTTTGAACATGTGTCTGTAAAAGAGGCGGTATTCCCGTTCAAACGCCTATCAGGCAGTGATATAGGACTCGGCCCTGAGATGAAGTCGACAGGAGAGGTCATGGGTATAGACTGCTCATTCGGGATGGCCTTTGCAAAGGCCCAGCTTGCAGCAGGCTTTGACCTGCCGCGTTCCGGCAGTGTCTTTATCAGCGTTCACGATCACCATAAATCCGGGATCGCCCCGATAGCCTCGATGTTTGCCGATCTCGGTTTCAAGATCCTGGCGACCGGGGGAACAGCACAAAGGCTTATATCGAGCGGGATCGATGCAAAGGTTGTCTTAAAGGTCAACGAGGGCAGGCCGAACGTGATCGATCACATAAAGAACCGCGAGGTGGACCTGATCATAAATACCAGCCTGGGGAAAAGGCCGTCCATAGATGCACATCACATAAGGCTCAACGCCATAGGCTGCAATATACCGTACGTAACGACCATGGCAGCGGCGCGTGCGACTGCCGAGGCGATTCGAACGCTTCAACAGGGGGCCTGGGGTGTCAAATCCATACAGGATCGTTTTTCCGTGAATTGATCAAAGCGGTCTGGAAAAATAATGCAAAAAACATCATATTTGGTATTTACATAAAAAACCATAGGATAGTACATAAAAGGAAAGGGTGAAATAAATGGCTTTAAACAAGACCACGAAGTATATATTCATAACAGGCGGGGTGCTCTCTTCACTAGGCAAGGGCCTTGCAGCCGCATCCATAGGCGCCATCATGGAGACGCGCGGCTTGAAGGTCGTAAATATAAAGCTAGATCCGTATATAAACGTTGACCCCGGGACCATGAGCCCGTTTCAGCACGGAGAGGTGTTCGTGACCGATGACGGGGCAGAGACAGACCTCGACCTGGGCCACTATGAGAGGTTTACATCCACCACGCTTTCCGCAACGAACAATTTCACTACAGGCCAGGTCTATGACTCGGTTATACAGAAAGAGCGCAATGGTGAGTATCTCGGCAAGACCGTGCAGGTGATCCCGCATATAACAGACGAGATCAAATCGAGGATCATTAAGGCCGCCGCAGGTAACGATATCGCGATCGTGGAAATCGGCGGCACTGTAGGCGACATAGAATCCCTGCCGTTTCTGGAGGCTATCAGGCAGTTCGGCTTTGATATGGGTAAGGTCAATGTGCTCTACATCCACCTGACCCTGGTCCCGTACATCCCCACTGCAGGCGAATTAAAGACAAAGCCTACCCAGCACTCAGTGCAGAAGCTCAGGGAGATAGGCATACAGCCTCAGATTTTACTTTGCAGGGCGGAGAAAAGGCTCTCTGCCGAACTCAAGGAAAAGATAGCGCTGTTTTGCAATGTGGCAAAGGATGCCGTGATCAATGCAAAGGACGTGGAGAGCATTTACCAGGTCCCCATAGAATTCCACAGGGAGGGACTCGATGACCGCATAATCGAATACCTGAACATGTGGACCAGAGAGCCCAGGATGAATGTCTGGGAGGATCTGATCGAGACGGTCCAGAACCGCGAAAAAGAGGTGAATATAGCCATTGTGGGTAAGTATGTGAAGCTCACCGAATCTTACAAGAGCCTCAATGAGGCGCTCGAGCACGGAGGGTTGGCCAACAAGGTTCGTGTGAACAGGGTGTATGTGGAGGCGGACAAGCTTGCCGGGGACCATGATATTTCATCGCATTTCAAGGGTATCGACGGCATACTCATACCGGGCGGTTTCGGCGAGAGGGGTGCCGAGGGTAAGATCCGCGCCATACAATACGCCAGACAGAACAAGGTTCCGTTCTTCGGGATCTGCCTGGGCATGCAGCTCTCTGTCGTTGAATACGCCAGGAATGTTTGCAAGATGGACGGCGCGGGAAGTACTGAGATGGACAGGGATACCCCTTATCCCGTGATAGATTTCATACCGGGCCAGGAAGAGATAACGAGAAAAGGCGCAACCATGAGGCTCGGTGCATATCGTTGTGCGATCAAAGAGGGAAGCTTTGCCTACAAGGCCTACGGTTCGGCAGAGATATCCGAGAGGCACAGGCACAGATATGAATTCAACGAGAGGTTTGAAAAAGACCTGAGTGCCTTGAAACTGATAATAAGCGGCCGCAATCCCGAGACAAACCTCGTGGAGATCATAGAGATTGCCGATCACCCATGGTTTCTGGGATGTCAATTCCATCCCGAGTTCAAGTCAAAACCCCTGCAGCCCCATCCTTTGTTCAGTGCATTCATCAAGGCGTCTATCGATAAAAGGGAAGAGATCTAATATATGACAGAGACTGACGGCAGGGTGGTATCATTCATCGATATGGGTACGAACTCCGTCAGGCTCATGATCGCAGGTATACATCCGGACCGGCAGTGCACAGTGATCTCCAGGCAGAAGGAGATGATACGCCTGGGCGAGGGCGTCTTTGACCATGGGTTCATACATCCACAGACAATAAAAAAGGCTGTAGAGGTCTGCAGGAACTTTGTCGATATGTCCCGGTCCTTTAATGCCTCCGAGATCGTTGCCGTGGCTACATCGGCGGCCAGGGAGGCCGGGAATCGCAGAGAACTGCTGGCCAGACTCAAGGATGATGCAGGCCTTGAACTCAAGATCATATCAGGAAGCGAAGAGGCCAGGCTGATCTATCTGGGCATGGTAAAGGGCATGAATCTCAAGGGCAAGGCCTTTTTCATCGATATAGGCGGGGGGAGCACGGAGCTTATAGTAGGGGATGAGTCAAGACATTGCTACCTGGACAGCCTGAAACTCGGGGGTATGAGGCTTAACACGCTGCATTTTACGAATCAGCAGGGGCCGATAGACCCTGTTCAGTACATGTCTGCGCAGGAGCATATCCGGAACTCGGCGGTTCTTGCTATGGGCAGGATCAGGAAGTACAGCCTGGATAAGGCGTTCGGGTGCTCGGGGACCATACAGAGCCTTGCCGAGATCGCATCCCATGCATTCCATAAAGCGGATGAGGCAAGGATGTGGCGCTTAAGCCTGGAAGATATAAGGAAGGTATCCGCACTATTATGCTCGATGGGCCTGGAAAAGAGAAAGAGCCTGCCCGGTATGATCCCGAGACGTGCAGACATCATCATAAGCGGGGCTGCTATCCTGGAAACTATCCTGACGGATCTTGATATAGATGAGATCCATGTAAGCAGACACGAACTCAGGGACGGGCTGCTTCTGGATTACCTCAACCGCAGACACCACCCGCTCATGGACGAGCTCTCGGTAAGACAGAAGAGCGTTCTGGCACTCGGCCGCAGGTGTGATTTTGATGAGGTGCACGCCAAGACCGTAGCCCGGCTGGCCCTGGAACTCTTTGACAGCGCCCGGGAGATAAAGCTCCACGAACAGGACTCACTAGAGAGGGAACTGCTGTTTTATGCATCGCTTCTGCACGATATCGGCACGTTCCTGTCGTATACCAGGCACCACGCAAACAGCTGTTATTTCATTCGTAACTCCGACCTCTTGGGATTCAACCAGGAGGAAATCATAATAATGGCAGCTGTTGCCATGTTCCATCGCAAGGCGATCCCTGACAATGACAACCCCGAGTTTGCATCCCTGGATCAGGGGGCGAAAGATACGGTCATGGTCTTGTCCATAATGTTGCGTATTGCAGAGAGCCTTGACAGGAGCCATGCCTCCCTGGTGGAGAGCGCCGGATTCCTGCATGATGATAACAACGATGTAATCCTGAAGATCCTATCCTCAAAGCACTGTAAGCTTGAATTATGGGGTGTCCGGAAACACAGGGACGCCTTTGAAAAGGTCTTCGGGAAAAAACTTGCAATACTCTATGCAAGTAAAGTGCAATAAGGAAATGGGCATAATAAGTTCCTATGAGCATTTATCATAGAACCCTTTAATATATACAGATCTGAAATCATAATGTAGCGGCTGTCCTGTTGAAATTGCCTTATAAGATGTCCTAAGTTCTTGATAGAAAACAATTAGTTGTTGTAAACTATATTTTTCTATGTTTAAGAGAGCCAGTTGTAGAATCTTTTTGTAAGGGAGGTATTTCAGATGGGATTCAAGGTGGTCATATGCAGGGATTTCGATCATATGAGCGAATATGCCGGTGGCATAGTTGTCGATGATATCAACAGCAGACTCGGCGCAAAGGATAGATACATACTCGGGCTTGCAACGGGCAACTCACCAACAGGCCTGTACAAACACCTTGCCAAGGCGGCGAACTCAGCAAGGTTTGATTCTTCAAGGATACAGAGCTTCAACCTGGACGAGTACATCGGCCTGCCGGGCGATAATGCCCAGCAAAGGGCGATGCATCCCGAGAGCTACAGCTATTTCATGATACAGGAATTCTTCGCCCTGCTGCAGAAGAAATTCATAGAGGCCGATGTGCCCTGGGGCACCCTGATCGATCAGGCCAGGCTGATCTCAGAGTTGAAGGCAAACCCTTCCGACTGGGAAGAGCAGGGCACGGACAAGGGTAAGGCCATCGTTATAAAACAGGATGCATCTTCAAAATATCTCAGATGGGTAAGGAAAGAGACCATAGATGCATATGTAGACAAGATAGATAATGCCGGCGGCATAGACCTGCACGTAATAGGCGTGGGCGGAAGGGGCCACGTGGCCTTTCACGAATCAGGCATACCCTTTGACGGAAACAGGATGCTTCTTGTCAAGCTCGACGAAAACACAGTAAATAACGCAGTAAGCGACGGTCATTTCCCCCGCAAGGAAGACAGTCCCTGGTATGCCCTGTCCATGGGCGCCGAGCAGGTCTACAAAGCCCGTACGGTTTTATTGCTGGCAAACGGAGAGCGCAAGGCAGGCCCTGTAGCAGAGTCGATCATCAATGACCCAACCCCTGATGTGCCTATATCATACGGCCAGATATACGCGAAAAACGGCGGCAACATGGTATATGTGATCGACAGGGCGGCGGCAAGGAACGTAATCGAAAATAGGGATAAGATCCAGGCCAAGGGGGTCGTTATAGAAGACATCAGCGATGGCAAGGCAGAGGTCAAGGTGGAGGACCTGCATTTCTACAGAGATCCCGAGATTTCATTGTTGGGTTGATGATAAAAATTACCGCGCAATGCCCGTAGGGGCACGATACATCGTGCCCAAACCCAACGAGGATGTAATTTGACCAAACGGAAATATAAAAACCCGGATCGTTTATAATATGATGTATGGGACATTATTTTTAGCGGCCTTGTGCGTGGGGAAGGATTCAAGCGACGAATACAAGCTAATTTGGTGTTGAAAACAGGATACTCGCAAAGCCACGGAGATCGCAAAGAAAGACAGGAGAACGATGCCTGCAGCGGCCGATGTCCCTGTGTTATTTAGAGTTCGCTGCTATGGGTCAGGATAAGCCAGGTTCGAACCTTATCTGTAGAACGAATTGGAAGAAGTAGTAAGCGTTATCAAAGGGGCAGGTTACTATACGCTTAGAAATCAGGGCAAAGGGGAAGCCTTCCAAATACAGAGGTAGAGTTTGCGATAGATGGCGATAAGGTTTATCTGAAAAAGGTAAAGGTTGGTTCGGACAGGGGCAGGATCAATACCCTCATCCTTTTTTATTTTATAGGATGAATGCATACAGCATCAATTTTTTAAAGATAAAAGGCGGGGCAAAGATATTTTCCTTGATTTTATTTGATGGAATCAGACATATTGTTGCTACTTGTGAATAAGTAGGGACATTTTGTCTGGAGTGATAAATGAAAAAACTGCCTGAAGAAATTTTCCGAGAGCATGGTGGTCAGCTTCGTATGAGCGAAGCCATTGAGCAAGGCATTACAAGGTATATGCTCTATTCGCTTAGAGACAAAGGCGTTATCGAGAAGGTGAGCAGGGGCATTTACCGATTGGTTGATCTCCCTCCCATCAGCAATCCTGATCTGGTAACGGTGAGCCTTCGTTTCCCAAACGCTGTTTTCTGTCTTGTTTCCGCACTGGCCTACCACAACATTACAACTCAGATTCCACACGAGGTTTCAGTGGCAATCTCCAAGGACTCACGAACACCCACGTTCGATTATCCGCCCATCAAGGCCTACAAATTCTCGGATGAAGCATATAGATCCGGTATAGATGAACATATGATTGATGGCGTTGCCGTTAAGGTCTACTGCCCAGAAAAAACCCTGGCCGACTGTTTCAAATTCCGCAACAGAATTGGGATGGATGTAGTGCTGGACGCATTGAAACTCTACAAGGGCCGGAAAAAAATCAATCTTGACAAACTGCTTCGCTACGCCAGAGTCTGTCGGGTCGAGAAGTTGATGCGGCCTTATCTGGAAGCATCAATATGAGATCACCCAAGAACGTAGCGGCGTCTGTCCGGCAACGACTTCTAAACCGTTCTAGGAGTGATCAAAGGCCGTCCTACCATGGACATCGACATGCTGGGAAGAACAAATAATGAGGAAGATGCCATCGTTTCACAAGTCCGCGATATTCTGACCATGGACGTGGAAGCTGATGGACTTTTATTTGATCACGATTCCATTCAGGCCGAGCGCATAACTGAAGATGCTGATTATGAGGGAATCAGGATACGGTTCTGCGGCCAGCTTGATTCTGCAAGGATCAACATGCAGATTGACATCGGTTTTGGTGACGTCGTGTATCCTGAGCCTGAAGAGTCGAATCTTCCGACCATGATAAATTCTCCAGCACCACGACTGCTTTGTTACAGCCGTGAGAGCGCTATCGCGGAAAAATTCGAAACCATGGTCAAATTGGGAGTTTTGAACAGTCGCATGAAGGACTTCTATGATATATGGTTGTTGTCAAGGCAATCATTCTGAAAAAACCACCTAGCGTTTTCTTTGATTATAAAATCCTTTAGCTTAGAACCACTTTTTGGGGCCTAAAATGGGTGTTCTAAGGGTTGAAAATGGCCTTTATTCGCAACTTATTAACATCTTATCAAGATGTTATCTTGGTCCGACCCCATTTTCACACATTTTCACATTTTCATTCCGATTATCGGCACTTTCCAGGTTAGCCCCTCCAAGTAAGCCGCAGGGCCGCAGAGAAAAACATAAAAATATTTTGGCACGGATTAAGCCATTAGATTATTATCGCTTAGAGTAAAGCCGAAACAGTAGCCAAAGGCAGAAACAGGATAAATGGGTTGCTTATTGTCTCAATAAATCCATGATGCAGGTAGAATTGTGCAGCCTTTTTGTCTTTAGCATCTACAACAAGGGCATAAGCTGCAATTTCAGAATGGACAACTCTTTTTAGCGCATCGGCTAAAAGTGCACCGCCTAGCCCCTTCCCCTGGTATGCCTTATCAACAACCAGGCGACCCATTCTTACTACAGGTACAGTAGGATACCGTGGCAATTTCTTTATAATCTTGTCCGGCATGTCTCCTAGTAATACGCTAGACGAAGACAGCGTATAAAATCCCGCAATGCTATTATCTTTTAATAGAGCTATAAAACATGCGGTTACTCTGCGCCGAATATCCTGCGTAACTATTTCCTTAAGATATTGATCAAGAGTCCTCGATCCGCTTGCAAATTTACTGCGATCATATTCTTTCTGGAATGGAATAACTCTAATTAGATCAATGTTCATTTATCGCCGATCAATTTGCTATGGCGTGAGATTGCCCGTTTTAAGGCAGGTGACGGCTTTGGCGGATTTAAAAATGCTTGAACAAAACGCTCCTGGTCCTCTATAGAAAGCCTCAGTATTTCAGATTGTTCTATAGCTTTATTCGTGGCCGTTTGTACGGCTTCAATTACAAAATCCGTCATTGTTCGGTTTTGTAGCCTGGCTGCTCGTTTGAGAGCCGTATGTAGTTCTTTACTAATACGAGCTTCAAGTCTTGCTGTTGATGAAGTATTGCGTTGCATGCGACACCTCCTATTATTTACTTTACGGCAATTTGCCGTATTATTCAACTATGAAATTCCGGATTTGACCTCCTCCAATCATGAGATTTGATTTTGAGGAAAAAGGGGCGGATTTATTCTTTAAAAGAAGACCCAAAAAGACAAAAATAGTCAAAAAATAAATCTGTCGATTGGATAAAAACAAAACCTGTTTTCCATATCGCCTGCATTTGTATACATATGCTAGAAAGAGTAATACAAGTAAGAGTAAGAAAGGGGCACGAGATGCGCGTAACATCAAAGGGCCATGTGACGATCCCTTCAGATATTAAAGAACAGGCTGAGAGAGGAAATTGGTCAAGTCTACGGTTGAATCTTAGTGATACCTTTTTAAGACTTCCAAGCATCAAACGTAGACTTGATAACCATATAAAAGGCTAAGCAAAAACATCACATAAGACGTATGGAAACAAAAAGAGCAAGGAGGATGGCAATGATGAAGCTGTACGCAGGGATGGATTTGCATAGCGACAATGTTTAT
>Ga0272441_10003818_pt1 | contig 28161 bp, 24 predicted proteins | sample SSMProp6N_FD_193582 | JGI IMG/M metagenome (GOLD analysis project Ga0272441, IMG submission 193582) | Marine sediment archaeal communities from Little Sippewissett salt marsh, Falmouth, MA, United States - SSM-Prop-6N | ecosystem: Environmental > Aquatic > Marine > Wetlands > Sediment ... | reverse complement strand
ATGTGGATATTCTTCATCTGTTTCGTCATTGTTCTCGGCGGGGTAATTTTTCTGCGCTTTCAGAAAGGCCGCTGGAAAAGTATACAAGTCATCGAAGATGATGATCTGCTGCCGGAGACCCACCAGCCTGAGATAAAAACAGAAGCCAGGTGGATGTAATTATTGCGCCACTTCTATCCGGCCTTCAGTTCATCCCGGGCAGCCGATCCTGCCGGCCCTTCGAATCCTTGAGGAGCCTTGAACCGATCAGTCAGCCTGCAAGTGCGCCACAGCCTCCCGGGCTTTCGCGATCACTTCTTCCTCATCTACGGTCAGCAATTTTCGTTCCTGCATGAGTATTCTGCCGGCACAGATAACCGTATCCACATCCGATGCTTGAGCGCTGTAGACGAGGGCCGCCGTCCGATCGTGGAGCGGCTGCAGATGGACCCTGTCGGTACGGACCAGGATGAGGTCCGCCGGTGCGCCGGTCTCAAGACGGCCGGTTCCGGAGTGCAAACCGAGGGCCTTCGCTCCTCCTTCCGTAGCCATCGAGAGCACCTCCGCCGCCGGAAGGGCTTTCGGATCTCCGGCCACGGTCTTTCCCAGTATGGCGGCAAGGTGCATCTCTTCGAACATATTTACGTTGTTGTTGCTGGAGGCGCCGTCGGTACCGAGGGCGGTCTGCACACCCTGTTTCTTCAGGTCCCGGATCCGGGCGAAACCGCTGGCCAGCTTCAGGTTGCTCGAGGGATTATGTACTACATGGACCTTCGGGGAATGCAGCAGTTCCATGTCCTTTTCATTCACATGGACACAATGGGCGGCGATGGTCCGGCTGCTGAAAAAACCGCTTCGTTCGGCGAGCTCCACCGGAGTGAGTCCATATTTTCCCCGGCAGTTCTCTACCTCTCCGGCGGTCTCTGCCAGGTGAACATGGATCCCGCAGCCGAGTTCCCCGGCACACCGTGCCGCTTCTTCGAAACAGCCGGCATCACAGGTATAGGGCGCATGGGGACCGATATCGACCTGGACCAGTCCGTTTCCCGCTCCATCCCATCGGGAGTGAAAATCCCTGAAAAGCTTCAGCTTCTCTCCCGCTGCCTTTCGGTCACCGGTCAAGCCGACGGCGGTATTCACTCTGAGTCCCGCGGCGACAGCTGCTTCAGCCACTTTTTCCATGGCGAAATACATATCTGCAAAGGCGGTGACCCCGCTGCGGATCAGTTCGGCCATGGATATCATGGCTCCCCAGTAGACATCTTCCGGAGTCATTCTCTCTTCCAGGGGCCAGATGCGGTTCTGCAGCCAGTCCATCAGATCCAGATCATCGGCCAGATTCCTGAACAGGCTCATCGATACATGGGTGTGGGCGTTCACCAGTCCGGGGACCGCGACGCATCCGGATCCGTCGATCACCTGGTCTGCCTTGAAATCAGCAGGAACGGTACCGAGAGCCAGAATTCTGCCGTCCTCGACGGCGATATCGCCGCACACCGGTTGAATTGAAGACAGCGGATTCAGCAGACAGCACCCTCGTACCAGAATATTCATACCGCCTCCTCCGGATTACATCCGGTTGATCGCCTCCGTCAGCTGTTCTTCGAACTTCGCTGCGATCTGGCTCAGATCGACCCCATGAACGTCCAGGGCCACTCCGAAGGCCGGAGGGAAACCGATACCGCGGTCTTCCAGCTGTTTCTGCAGTTCCTGCATCAGCACGCCCCGGCCGGCACTCACCGGATAGCCCTCGGTCTTGATGGTGGTCGGATGACCCCGCCATTCCTTCGAAGTACCGGTGAGATCGATACCGCAGGAAGGACTTCCGTCAAGGCCGATCAGAATCAGTTTGTAATCATAGGAGGGATACTGCTGGAGCTGGTCGGCAACCATTACTGCCAGATCCCGGCAGTGAGCCCGGTACCGGGGAGTATCATACTGTTCGATCACCGCGGAAAACCGGTTCAATCCGGCATGGGCCACCTCCGGACAGGGAAGCTGAAAGATGGAAAAATCATGCTTTCGCAGGATATCCAGTATCTCCCATACCGGTCCGGCAAACCTTCCGCGCATATAGGGTTTGGTGTTCTGATTGAGAAGGCAGTGGGCCATCAGGGCCACTCTTCCGTTCGGTTTTACTCTTACATCCATTATTTCATTCTCCTTTATTCAATGTTTCATGCTTATTGTTCTTCAGCTGTACCTTCGAATCAGACACTCCCCGCAGGAAGGAAAGTACAACAATACAGAAAAGGGCGGCTCCTCCGCCCAGTATAAAAAAAGTCGCGTCAATTCCGAACCGGTCCGCGAAAATACCGGCAATCCACGGTCCGAGAAACATCCCGACGGCGTATACGCTCTGGTGGAAACCCATGGCCGTTGCCCGTCCGTTTTCGGGGATATCCTGAATGCAGGCTCCGATCAGGACCGGATAGCTGATTCCATGGGCAAATCCAAGGAGGGCCTGAAGCGGAAACAGCAGGGCGATATTTCCCGCCACCGGTGTCAGAATAATGCCAAGGGCGAAGAAAAAGTAACTCAGGCTGAGAAGTTTTACCGTATTTTCCCGTTTTCCGATGGAGGTCGTAATCAGATTCCCGGCTATCAGACAGAGGATATTCACGCTGAGCAGATAACTCTTCATCAGATCCGAGGCCCCCATCAGTTCCGCCTTGAGAGGGAAGAACCCGAAGACCAGACCGAAATTGAGAAACTGGTTTACCCCCGCCAGCAGGGAAACCGTAATAACCCTCGGGCTGGTAAAAATCGGCCTCAGCCGATAATGCCCCTTTTCCGGAGTATCGAAAGGTTTTTCCCGGACCGGAAGCAGAAAGAGGACCGACATCAGGACGGCACCTGCAGACACCATGAAGGCGAGGCTGTACCCGCCGGCCTGATTCAGATATCCGGTTGAAAAGGTTCCCGTCAGCTTAGCCAGGGAGCTTGCCGTCGTCAGGATCGCTCCGGCCCGGATAACTTTTTCTCCTGAAAAAAGGGTACCGAAAAACACGACCTGCAGGACCCAGGCACTCATCGAAAGACCGACCAGTGAACGGCCGAAGGTCAACAGGGGAAAGGAGGAGGCGGCCGCAAGGGTCAGAGCGCCGGCTCCTGCCAGCAGGATACCTCCGATCATGAAGATCTTCCGCCGTCCGATCCGGTCCGTCAGCATCCCTATAGGCAGCCGCACTACCGCCTGCCATAATCCGTACATCGACAGCACGATCCCCACCTGAGTCAGGGTGACGGTTCTTTCCTGCACATACTGAGGCAAGGTGGGAATATATACATAATGGGCAAACCAGAACAGAAACACCGACACCAGGACAAGAATCCTGGCAGCCGGTGTTTCGGCGGAATACTTTTTCACCATCATCTTCGTCAAATCGGGTCAGATGCCGAGATATGCGGTTTTTACATGATCGTTGTTCGAAAGCTCCTCGGCACTCCCTTCGAGGGAAACCCGGCCGGTTTCGATAACATATCCGCGGTCGGTGATTTCGAGGGCTGTTTCAACATCCTGTTCGACCAGCAGAACACTGAGATCCCGTTCCGTCTTGATTTTCATCAGAAGTTCGACCAGCTTGTCGACTATGACCGGGGCCAGGCCGAGACTCAGCTCATCTATCAGCAGGAGATCGGGGTCCGCCATCAGGGCCCGGCCGACGGCTGCCATCTGCTGCTCACCCCCGGAAAGGGTTCCGGCCAGACGTTTGCGATACTTCTGCAGGGCCGGGAAGGTTGTATACACAAAATCCAGGTCCTCTTTTACCTTCTGCTTGTCCGTTCTCATATGGGCTCCGAGAACGAGGTTATCCTCCACTGAAAGGGCGAAGAAAAGCTGTCTGCCCTCGGGTACCAGGCCTATTTTCCGGGCAACCCGTGAGGCGTTATCCATCGTGGTGATGTCCTCGCCCTGATAGATGACCCGGCCGGACCAGGGATACATAGCTCCGATGAGGTTGCTCATCAGGGTACTCTTTCCGACACCATTACTCCCGATAATACACACCGACTCGCCCGGTTGAATTTCAATGTTCACATCCCAGAGCACCTGCAGGTTCCCGTAACCAGCTTCGAGGTGCTCGGTCTTTAAAATCGCCTGTTCTCCCTTATTCGCCATCGGTGCTTCTCCTTTCCATATATTTCCTTCCGAGATACGCCTCGATCACCTGGGGATTCTCGGAGATCTCCTTCGGATTGCCTTCGGCGATTTTCTGGCCGGTATTCAGTACTATGATCCTCTGGGAGATCGACATTACCGCCCGCATCACATGTTCGATGAACAGTATCGTTATATTCATCTTTTCATTGATCGTTTTGATCAGTTCCAGGGATTCATCGATCTCTTTGGGCCTGAGCCCCGCCATGACCTCATCGAGGAGGAGGAGAGTCGGATCCGTCGCGAGAGATCGGGCCAGCTCCAGACGTTTGCGGTCCGGTACGGTCAGCTTGCTCACCGGAAAATCCCGCTTTTCGTTCATTCCGGTCAGATCGAGGCACTCCGCCGCCTTTTGACGTGCCGCCTTTACCGAGAGATTGCGTCCCGCGGTGCCGAAGAGGGCCCCGGCCATGACGTTTTCTTCCACCGACATGCCGACCAGAGGTTTGGTGATCTGAAAGGTCCGGGCGATCCCCAGCCGGGCAACCTGGTTCGGGGTGATCGCCGTAATATCGTTCCCCTGAAAGAGAACCTGGCCGTAGGACTTTCGATACACCCCCGTCAGGAGGTTTATCGTCGTTGTCTTTCCCGCGCCGTTCGGTCCGATGAAGCCGATCAGCTCTCCCTGCCGTATATCAAAGGAGACCTTCTCCACCGCCTTGAGGGCGCCGAAATGAACGCTTATCTCTTTTGCTTCCAATAGTAGTTTACTCATTTGTCTTCACCGCCTTTCTACTCAGAGCCCTTGCCTGAAACATTTCACGCAGCCCCGTCAAAACGCCCCGGGGAAGGAAGAGAATGACGAGGATCGTTATGACCCCCAGTATTCCCGAATGCAGTTCGAGGAACTGGCTCCAGATAACCTCCGAAAGGACCTGAAAAATTCCTGCTCCCAGGATCGGTCCCAGAATAGTACCGACACCCCCGAGCAGGACCATCAGTATCGATGTTACGCTGACCATGACGTTGAATACATCCACGGTACTGATATAGGACATCCAGTAGCCGTACACCGCACCGGCGATACTGGTCAGGGACGCGCTTATCACCCAGGTGGCGGTCTTGTAAAAAGTCGTGTTCACTCCCAGGGAACGGGCGGCATCCTCATTTGATTTGATACTGCGGATGGCAAAGCCGATCCGGCTGCGGATGATCAGGACATTTATCCCGATGGCAAGCAGCATCAGCAGCATCATACTGAAATAGAAGACCTTATTGATCATGTCAGGAGGAAGGGAAATCACAGGAAAAATGATCCCCATCGCTCCGCCGGTCAAACCGGTGGCGTTTAGTGCAATCGCCATCAGGGCCCCGTTGAGACCTATGGACGCTACGGCGAAATAGTGGCCCCTCAGTCTCAGTACCGGAGTACCGAAGAGTATGCACACGACGGCGCTCACCAGTATTCCCAGCAGCATGGCCACGATAAACGGAAGTCCATGGGACATGCCGATACCTGCCGAATAGGCTCCCAGTCCGAAAAAGACGACATTTCCGAAGGGAACATAACCGAGGTAGCCCATCATCAGGTCGATGGATTTGGCAATGACGGCGAACATGAAGACCATCGTAATCAGTCTGATCCAGTAACCCGACAGAATAAACGGGAGAACGATAAGTACCAGAAACAATACAAGAAGCACCAAGGTGCTGCGATTTTTCGTTATTTTCTCTAAAGTCATTCCTTACTCCTTACACATCCCAGAACTTCTTGCCGATCAAACCGCGGGGTCGGAACACCAGCACGATTACCATCACGATCAGTCCCACCGCTTCATTGTACTCCGGACCCACCGTGATGGTGCCGATCGACTCTACAAGACCGAGGGTAATTCCCCCCAGAGCGGCACCCCAGATGTTTCCCAGTCCGCCGAGTACGGTGATGACGAAGACCTTGCCGAGAAGACCTCCGGTCAGAACCACAGAAAAGGCGTTAATGTTCGACGCCAGGGCTCCTGCGACCGCCGCGATGGCGCATCCGATCCCGAAGTTGTACATATACATCTTTTCCACATTGATTCCGATGAATCTGGCACCGGCCGGATTCAGCGCGGAGGCCTGAATCGATTTGCCGGTCTTTGTCTTGTTCATGAACCAGTACACCAGAAAGACACAAAGCATGCTCAGGCCGAAGATAAGGGCTTTGATGAGGGGCAGGTGGAAACCCGCGATATCAAAACCGATGCTGGAATAGGGGCTGGTAATAATCCGGTAGTCCGAAGCCCAGACCAGGAGCATGAAATTTTCGATGACCAGTTCCACGGCAAAGGTCATGATAACCGTTACGAAAAAACTTCCCTTTTTTATAGTCGGCCGCAGCAGATAGTTATAGACCAGCAGGCCGAAGAAAAAGAGCACGATTGCCGCAGGTATGGTACTGATAATTGGCTGCAGATTGATGAACCGGTGCAGGGCAAAGGCGATATAGCCTCCGAGCACCATCATTCCGCCGTAGGCGAGATTGATGATACCGCTGATACCCCACTGGAGAGAGAAACCGGTCCCCATCAATGTGTACAAACCACCCAGCAGTAATCCGTTCAGGACGATTTCAAAAAGCATTCATTTCCTCCATGTTAATATATACGGAGTACATATATAAATATTTTACTATGCGTTATTTACATTATTAATTACTAATAAACAGGTTCTCCTCATTATAATTCAAAGCGATTCTATGTCAACATGAACTGCTTTGAATGAAGGGAAAACTGTTTCATATGATGAAATATTTTTTCTTTGAATGAAACGGATGAGAAATCCTCCCTTTATTGACTTGACGGGTCAAATGTATAGGGTTACCATGATACACATATTTACACCCCACTTTTCACAAGGAGGAGACGATGAAAAGAGTAGGTATTGTTATTCTTGTCCTTGCTCTGCTGCTGACCACTGCGGCGGTTTTTGCGAACGGCGAACAGGAACAGGGAGAGGCTGAAAAAGTAATCAAAGTCGGCTGCGCGGTATCACTGACCGGTAAAATGGCCCCGGAAGGTACCAACGTAAAACGCGGTGTCGAACTCTGGGAAAAGGTCATCAATGAAAAAGGCGGTATCAACGTCGGCGGAGAAATGTATCCCGTCGAAGTCATTTACTACGATGACAAGAGCGACGCGGGAACGGGTACCAAACTGACCGAAAAACTGATCACCGAAGACAAGGTCGATTTTCTCTTCGGTCCCTTTTCCAGCGGTATCACCTTCGCCACCACGGCTATCGGCGAAAAATACGATGTCATCACTGTAGCTCCTGAAGCCAACGCGACCAAGGTATATGAACGGGGATACAAAAATGTATTCTCGATCCTGCCTCCGGCGCCGGCTCTGACTCAGCCGATATTCGAACTGGCCGCGAGCCTGGATCCCAAGCCGAAAACTGTCGCTATTATCGCCGCCAACGATCTCTTTCCCCTCAGCTGCGCTGAAGGCGCCGTTGAAAAGGCCGAAGAACTTGGAATCGAAGTGGTCCTCTATGAAAAATACCCCGCCGATACCAACGATGTCAGCGCCCTGCTGAGCGTGGTAAAGGACAAAGCACCGGATATTTTCCTCACCAGCGGATACACCAAGGACGCCCTTATGGTGGTTCGGCAGGCCCGGGAGATAAATCTGAACACTCCGATGTTCGCTTTCTCGGTAGGTATCATGCTTCCCGAGTTTATCTCTTCTCTCGGAGATGACGCGAATTACGTAGTCGAGGGTGAATGGTGGCTGCCCACCGGTAAGGACGAAGGTCCTGTTTTCGGATCCACCGCCGAATACACGAAACTTTTCAACGAAACCTTCGAAATGGATCCCGGCTACCATGCCGCAAGCGGCTCGGCCGCAGGCGTTGTGCTGCAGCTCGCCATCGAAAAAGCAGGCACCCTGGAAACCGCGGCAGTCCGCGAAGCCATGCGTGACCTCGATGTGACTCTGGCTGTATGGCCCGGAATCAAATTCAACGAAAAGGGACAGAATATCAGTTCCGAACATCCTGTCGTTCAGATCCAGAACAAGGAATACAAAGTTGTATGGCCGCCGGTCAACGACGTGATCTACCCGATTCCCACCTGGTCGGAACGCTAAACAGCAGAAGTCTGTAAAAGCAATCATTCAGGCCGCCCTTTCAGGGCGGCCTTTTTTCAGGATCCATGTCATACCGCCGCAGGGAGAACTCCTTCAGGGAAGCTCAAGGACCGGTCGGGACATGTACCGGAAAACCGGCTGTTCTTCCTCAGGCTTCGGCCCTTGACACCCTTTCCCCAGGGTGGTACATCAGTAAGGCATGAATACCGGCGCCTTTTTTGATATTGACGGGACCCTCCACCGCAACTCCCTTATGATCGAACATTTCCGCAAACTGGTCCGATACGAGGTGATCGATCCCCGGCTCTGGCATTCCGGAGTCAAATATACCTACACGGAATGGAGAAAGAGAGAGAGGAACTACGAAGACTACATGCTGGAGCTGATCGACATCTACGTAGAGGCTCTGCGGGGACATAGAAAGGAGGACCTGGAGTTCATCTCTCAGCAGGTCATCAAACTGAACGGCGATATCGTCTATCGCTACACCAGGGACCGGATCAAATGGCACCGGGAAGAGGGTCACAAAGTCTTTTTCATCTCCGGCAGCCCGAACTTTCTCGTATCCCGAATGGCTGAGAAATTCGGAGCCGACGCTTACCGGGGAGCACGCTATCTGACGGACGAAGAAGGCCGCTTCACCGGCGAGGTGATTCCCATGTGGGATTCGGTCAGCAAAAACCGGGCCCTCAAGGAGCTGGTGAACGAATACCAGCTGGACCTTGAAAAAAGTTTTGCCTACGGCGATACCATCGGAGACCTTTCCATGCTGAAAAAGGTAGGGAATCCCATTGCCATCAATCCTACGGCGGAACTGGTCGCGTCCATCAAGCAGGACCCGGTCCTTCAAGCTAAAGCTCTTATACTTATAGAACGCAAGGATGTGATCTACAAGCTGCCCTCGGATGTCGATGTGATATTCGAATGACAGAGCTGAGTATAATCTTCCTCGAACCCTTCTACGGCGGATCCCACCGGGCCTTCGCCGACGGCCTCCGGGCACATTCCCGGCACCATATCGACCTCCTCACCCTCCCCGCACGGTTCTGGAAATGGAGGATCCGGGGGGCGGCACTGGAGCTGCTGCGAAAACTTGAGAGACCCGTAACATACAACCTTGTCATCACCTCCAGCCTCATCGATATCCCGCTCCTGAAGGCCCTCTGGCCGGGGACCTGCCCCCCGGTTCTGCTCTATTTTCATGAGAATCAGCTTCTCTACCCCCTCTCGCCCGGCGAGAAACGTGATTTTCACTACGGCTTCTCCAATATCACCTCCGCCCTTGCTTCGGAAAAGGTTATTTTCAATTCCCGTTTTCACCATGATGCCTTCTTTCGGGAACTGCCCTTATTCATTCGGCATCTGCCCGATTTCAGACCCTCCTGGGCCGTCGAAACGATTAAAGCACGCAGCACCGTCCTTTACCCGGGGATCGAAGCGCCGCCGGAAGATCCTGAATACACCGACGGCAAAGAGTCCGCCCGAGGCATGCCGCCGGTGATCCTGTGGAACCACCGCTGGGAACATGATAAAAATCCGGAGGAGTTCTTCCAGACGCTTTACAGCCTTAAAGAGATGGGCACGCCGTTTCGTCTCATTGTGGCAGGTGAAAGTTTTTCGAGGATACCCGACATCTTCAATGAAGCCCGGCACCGGCTGAAGGATGAACTGCTCCATTTCGGATATGCGGAAAACAGAAGCCGATATGAGAAGCTGTTAAAGCAGGCGGATATCGTAGTGAGCAGTTCCATTCAGGAAAATTTCGGTCTGTCCATGGTGGAGGCCATGAGCAGGGGCTGTCTTCCCGTCGCCCCCGGCCGACTCAGCTATCCGGAGATCATCCCGGCGGAGCTGCACGGAAGCTGTCTGTACGGTGAGCAGGATGGAATGCTTCCGGTTCTTTCCGGAGGGATCGAAAAAATCCGGAACAGTCCTCCAGTCCGGAGGAAGCGCGGCTACGCAGGAATACTCGAAAAGGCGATGCGCCAATATTACTGGGGCCGGCTGATAGATGAATATGACCGGCTCTTCGAATCCGCCGCCTGCAGTTGCAGTACCGGCTGATATTCAGGTAGTATACATGCTTTGGAGGTCGTATGAAACACCAACAGGTAACGGGAAAACAGAACAACAGTAAGATGTGTCTGATTTGCGGACTGGAAAATAAGCTCGGTCTCTTCAGCAGATTTTACGAAACCGAGAATAACGAGGTAGTTGCCCTCGCCAAAGGACGCGAAGAACATCAGGGATATCCCGGACGCATGCACGGGGGGATCGTAAGCGCCCTCCTCGATGAAACCATCGGAAGGGCTGTGATGATCGATGATCCGAATGTCTGGGGAGTGACGGCGGAATTGAATGTCCGTTTCAAACATCCGGTTCCTCTCAATGAAGAACTGAGGATCCAGGGGAGAATCGAAAAGAACGGCAGGAAGGTCTTCAGCGGCTCCGGTGAACTGGTTTTAAAAGACGGGACCGTGGCTGCCACAGCTGCGGGGAAGTACATAAAGCTGAAAATCGACGAAATAGTCGAGGATGATAAAGAGTTTCAGAAAGAATGGTTCCCCTATCCCGAAGAGAATGATCCGGAGATGATTTGAGCACAATGACGGAAATTATCCGCTTTCGGAATTGTACCGCCTACCGCGGAAACACCCTGGTTTTCGAAGGCCTCTCACTCAGTATCGATCCGGGGCAGCACACGGTGATTCTCGGGCCGAATGGTGCCGGCAAATCCACGTTTTTGAAGCTCATAACCCAGGAACTCCGTCCGGTGGTGCAGCCTGACAGTTCCATCAGCCTGTTCGGACAGCGGCGCTGGAGAATCTGGGAGCTCCGTGACCGGCTCGGCATCGTCTCCGACGATCTGCAGAAGGAATACCTTCCCGGAGCGACGGGAGAACACGTGGTGCTGTCGGGATTTTACTCCAGTATCGACATCGCCCCTCACCATACGTTCAGCACAGCACAGTTTGATACCGCTTCCGCAATTATGGAAGAACTCGGCATCCTTCACCTGAAAAAGAAAAAATACGGCACCATGTCCACCGGAGAAAAACGCCGTTTTCTTCTTGCCCGGGCCCTCATACATGACCCGGAAGTCCTGATTCTGGATGAACCGACCACCGGCCTCGACCTGACGGCGATCCGCAGTTACTACCACCACATGAGCAACCTCATGAAAGCCGGCAGAACCATCATTCTGGTGACTCACCATATCTACGAAATCCCGCCGGATATCCGGAGAGTGATCATGCTGAAACAGGGAAAAATCGTGCACGATGGTCCGAAAGAGAAACTCCTGACCTCGGACATCCTGAGCGGGCTCTATGAAACTCCGGTAAGGCTCGTACATGCCGGGGGATATTATCAGGTTCTGCCCGATTTTACCTGAACCGTAACCCTGCGGACCTTTCCCGGCCGGGAAGGATGTATGGGACGAAGAATCCAGGCCCGGTGAATTCCGCTGTTGCGTTCGAAATCCTTCGGGATCGTTTCCTTCGTAATTTCATGAATGATAAAACGCCCGTCAAGTTCCGGATCCAGGGAGAACCGCCGGAAATTATTGGAAAACAGGATGAACCCTCCGGGGGCCAGCCGACGGGCTGCCCGGTCCAGCAGAGCGGTATGATCCCGCTGGACATCAAAAACATCGCTCGATCCCTTCCGGTTTGAAAAGGTCGGCGGATCGATGAAGATGAGATCATACTGCTCCACGTCCGTCTCGAGGAAATCCATACAGTCCTGCCGGCGGAATACATGGGCCTCGCTGTCCAGGCGGTTGAGTCCGAAGTTTTTCCTTCCCCATTCCAGATAGGTGACGCTGGTATCCACCGAAACTGTTCTGACCGCACCCCCGTCCGCCGCGTAAACGCTGGCGGTGCAGGTATAGGCAAAGAGGTTCAGCATCCTCCTTCCCTCCGCGTGTTCCCGTATGTAATTTCTCGTGATCCGGTGGTCGAGGAATAGTCCGGTATCCAGGTAGTCAGTGAAATTCACGAAAAACTTCAATCCTCCCTCCCGGACGATGAAGAATTCATCCCTGCGGTCAAGCTTCCGGTACTGACTGTCACCCTTCTGCCGTTTCCGCTGTTTCAGAAATATCCGTTCCTCCGGCAGGGAGCAGAACCGGGCAACGGCCTGAAGGATCTCCCCCAGTCTCTGTTCGGCTTTTGAACTGTCCACGGTTTTCGGAGGAGCATATTCCTGCACAACCGCGTACTCGCCTTCATAGATATCTATAGCCGCGGAGTATTGTGGAATATCGGCATCATAGGCCCGGTAGCAGCTGATACTTTCGTCAGCGAGGTACTTTTTGAGGAGCCGTCTGTTTTTTTTCAGACGGTTTACGATCATCTTCACCCCGGTGGTGTCATCTTCCTCATCCGCCGGGGAGACCTCCTCCGTCTTTCGCTCAGCCTTCCCTTCCCGGGCTGCTCCCGCCGGATCTCCGGCGGCATTTCCGACAGTATCTCCGACACCCCTGATGGTATCCTGAGGAACTTCATGTCTATCCGAGAAAACATTCTCTTCGGTAAGGGTGAAACGTACCAGCTGTATTTTCAGATTGGCATTGTAGAAGGAATTGGCCGCATCTGCTCTCAGTCCGATTATTCTGGAGGTCCTTTTGTCCGGTGCCAGAATCGCCGCCCGGCTGCCGGAGAAGTTGTCGTGCAGCCATCTTCCAAGGCCTCTGTATAATTGATCGACGGTTTCCTTCTTTTCCAGGCGGACGCCGTAGGGCGGATTGCAGGCAACCAAGCCGGGCCCGGGCGGAAATCCATCGCGTTTCAATTCCCGGAAATCGGAGGTGCACAATTGTATGCATCCCTCCAGACCGGCCCTCTCAATATTGGCTCTGCAGATTTCCACCGCATGCGGATCGATATCGGCTGCGAAGAGCGGCGGGAGTTCTTTCAGTCCGACCCCTCTTCGCTCCATCGCTTCCTCTCTGACCCTTTCCCATGCCGGAGGCACATGCCCCAGCCAGGTGTCGAAGCCGAAACGCTCCCGCCCCAGGCCGGGGGCGCAGTCTCCGGCGATCAGGGCCGCTTCAATCGCCAGGGTACCTGATCCGCACATGGGATCAAGAAAAAAGCTCCCCTTCCGGGCCATCTCTTTCCAGCCTGCTTTCACCAGCATGCCGGCGGCACTGTTCTCCCGCAGGGGCGCAGCGGCGGCTTCCAGCCTGTAGCCTCTTTTGAAAAGACTCTCTCCCGACATATCGAAATAGAGGGAGACCTGTTTCCTCTGAATAAAAAGGTTGAGCCGCACATCGGGATTTCTGGTATCCACCGAAGGACGCCGGCCGACTTTTTTTCTGAAATAATCCGCTACTCCGTCCTTTACCTTGAGGGCGGCATAATTTTCATTCTGCAGCGGGGCTTTGATCAGATGGGCCTCGACCATGAAGGTGTCGTCAATTCTGAAATGATCCGCCCATTCGACGGAGAGAATACCGTCGTACAGGTCCTTCTCGGAGGAAATTTCGAACTCCCCGATCCTCAGCAGAACCCTCCCGGCAATCCGTGACCAGAGACATATGCGGTAGATGGTTACCAGATCCGCGGAACAGGAAACACCGGCTCGGCTTATACGGATATTATCCGCCTTCAGTTCTCCCAGTTCTTCCGAAAGCAGCTCTTCGAGGTATCGGGTACAGGTAACGAATATCGGCAGTTTCGATCCGTCCAGAGGAGCCTCCTTACAGGCCCCTCATCATAGGGATTTTTATTTTTGCGGTCAAGGATTTGAGAGATTCACGGGAATTAAACCCTGTAATATGGAAAGATTCATCTGTTTTTGATACATTCTAGCACAAAAGGGGAATAGTCATGAAGAAAATATATCTGTTATTGCTGGCCTTGACTGCTGTAATCATGGTTTCGTGTACAACCGAGATTTCCGAAAAGAGGATCGCTTCGATCGAAGTTACCGTCAGGAATGAAGCGGGGAATCCTGTAGAAATCCTTCTGCCGGATACCGAATACACCGTCGATTTCCAGGCTACCGATTCCGGGGGCAAAGTCTATAAAAGCCCGGATTATCGGGATTTTTCCCTCTTCCAGCTCCATAATATGGAACTCTCTCAGCAAAAGCGGCGCAGCGTTTTGATCCGGACGAAGCACGAAAACTTTCATCCCCCCGGCGAGGCAGCCTTCGGATTTCGGGCAGCCGTCAAAGACAATCCGTTTCCCGCCCGTTTCTATGGATATCAGCTGGACTGGTACGGACACTACAGTATGGATTTCAGCGGCGGCGACGGGAAAGACGGAAAGAACGGGGATGACGGCAGTGATGCATCCGGTTCATCCGAGGACAACGTTAAGGGCGACGATGGTGAGGACGGAAGAGACGGTACCGACGGAGGAGACGGCGAGGGACTGAAACTCCTGCTCATGCATTATAACCACGGCGGAGAAGAGAGGCTTCTCCTCTACGAACCCGACAAGGACCAGCTCTACATAAGCGAACTGAAAGCTATTACCATAGATACCAGCGGCGGAAACGGAGGCCGCGGGGGTTCCGGGGGAAACGGCGGAGAAGGGAAAAACTGCGTCGATGAGGTTTCCGGTGAGGTTATAAAGGGCGGTGTCCCCGGAGATGCCGGTGACGGCGGCCGGGGAGGACAGGGAGGGAGCGGCGGAGATATTACTCTCCTGGCCAAGGATGAGTACCTCTTCGATTATGTACAACCGATCTATAACGGCGGGGAAGGCGGCAGCGGCGGAGCACCCGGCAGAACCCTCAGCGCCGGAGGAACTCCCCGGAGATGGGGAAAACAGGGTCGGAGCGGCGATGACGGCGATGACGGAGTGCTGAAATATGACACCATATCGGAGTTTGAACTGCGTTCCTTTTTCAATATGATCTCCCATGAAGGTTTTGATCCATCCAAAGTCATATATTGAAATAAGGGCTTGACGCACTTTACAATTTTTCGATATATTTATATCGTTAATTTATTTGGAGAAAAAAACAATCCTTCTTTTTCGGAAAAGATAGATTTTTCAGATGTAATTAACGTTTTCGTAAAATATCATGCAGCTCCGACGTCACATCCACTGCCAAGTTCATACTGCTTGACGGCGGTGCTGCAGTTTTCATACTTTAACACCTGCAGTGTGGTCTCTCTGCAGGTGTTTTTTATTGCCCCTTCTTGACCTGAATCTGAAAACCCCCTAATGTTAGCCTATGGATGAATACCGGGACATCTTCGAGCACACAGGCACCGCGATTGCGATCATCGACCAGGATCATCTAATCAAGCTGGCCAATGCCGAATTTGTCCTGCTTTCCGGTTATTCCAAAGAAGAACTGGAGGGGAAAATTTCCTGGCTCTCCTTCATTCATCAGGATGATCTCGACTTCATGCTTGCAAGACATGATACCCGATTGAAGGATCCCGAAAACACCCAGAAAACCTATGAAATGCGGTTCGTCAACCGCGACAATCATGAATATACCCTGCTGCTGACGGCAAATCTCATCGATGGAAAGCAGAATACCATCGTTTCCCTGTTTGATATAAGCGAGGATAAAAAAAGGCAGCAGTCGATTGAATACCGCCTGGCCCTCGAAGAACTGATAGGTGAGATTTCAAGGGATTTCATCAATACACCCTCGGAAGATATCAATGAAGCTATAACAAACACCCTTGCCAGAACCGGAAGTTTCGTCAACGTCGATCGAAGCTACATTTTCCTTCTCTCGGAAAGCGGCGAGACCATGAGCAATACTCATGAGTGGTGTGCAGCGGGGATTGAACCGCAGAAGGATATCCTCCAGGAGCTGTCTCTGTCAGATTTCCCCTGGATCCTTTCGGTCCTCCGAAACGACCAGAATATCAACATTCCATCCCTCGACTCCCTCCCGGCCGAAGCGGAACCGGAAAAGAGCCTTCTCGAGGTTCAGGATATTCAGTCTCTGGCCATCGTGCCTATCAACTACGGAGGAGAATTGAAAGGATATTTCGGCTTTGACTCCACGAGAAAGCAGGTCCTCTGGAAAGAAGAGGATTTCTCTCTCCTGAGAACCATCAGTGACATTATAATCAAGGGTCTCATGCAGCAGAAACTCGAGTGGAAACTCGTACAGTCCCAGAAGATGGAAGCCCTCGGCCGGCTCGCCGGCTCGATAGCCCATGACTTCAACAATATTCTCACTTCGATAAAGGGACATAGCCAGCTCCTGCTCTATTCACGAAATATTCAGCAGGATGACCGGGATCTTATCAATGCCGTCACCGAAGCTGCCGAAAGCGGAGCTCAGCTGACAAACCGCCTCCTGGCGGTCAGCAGGGACAGGAATATTCCGCCGAACCGGATCAACCTGAACGAAACGATTGACAATTCACGAAAACTCTTTGAACGCCTGCTTTCCGAGAAGATACAGATTACAACCCGGCTTTCGGCGGAAAGCGACTCCATTAAAGCCGATCCGTCCCAAATCGAGCAGATCGTAATGAATCTGGTCATCAACAGCGTTGATGCCATGCCGGAGGGCGGCAGAATATTGATCAACACCCACAATGTTCAGCTCTACGAGCACAGCCTGCTCAGACAGGGAGGAGTCAAACCGGGTATGTATGTCCTCTTTCAGGTCATCGATACCGGTCACGGGATGGACGACCGGACCCTTGAGAAGGCTCTGGAACCATTTTTTACGACGAAAGAGCCGGGTAAGGGAAACGGTCTGGGACTGCCGACTGTTTACGCCATCGTAGAGCAATCGCAGGGCTATCTTGATATCTTCTCAAGCCTCCATCAGGGCACCAGAATAGACATCTACCTGCCCGTTTCAAACTGACCCGGCATCACCCATACTCCCTTCAGGGACGATACAGTTCAGTCTCATAACTCTCTCGAAAGGCAGTCAGCTCGGCGATCAGACTCCCATCCCCCCGGGCAAGCTTCAGCACTCTTCCCGACACATCAGGGGAGAACCAGCCGACCAGGGTATCCCGGGACATATTCGGACTGCTGCTCATTTTTACCGCCCGCATCCAGCGACCGGCGATCAGGACAGCCTCCTCGCCGTCCACATCCATAGCCTCATATACACGGGTTCTCCTTGCTTCATACTCTGCCTCCCGTATCTCAGAAAACCAGTCCTTATCCTGCTGCTCCAGCATCTCGGAATAAAAGGCATTCCGCTTTATAGTTCCCCCCGAGCCGGTGCCCTGTACATAAATCGTTCCGGGTACCCCCTCTTCCGTACTGATAACCTCACAGGTAAAATCAAGCTCCCCGGCAGCATGACTCATCTTCCAGACCGAACCGCTTCGGCCGGGTATGGAGACCCAGCCCCGGGTGAGGCGGTGATACGGATACCCCGACTCATCGTAAAAGGTCATTTCGACTCCCCGGCCGGAGAAAACGGGTTTCTCCTCCAGCCAGATGATCGTTGCCAGATAGTCCTCAAAGACCACATCACCCCAGATATAAGCCGAAAAATGATCACTGCTCTCGCGAAGTACACCGAGCTGTACCAGGGACCGGATGAATCCATCCCTGGAGTAGTCGTTCTGAAAAGGAGGCAGCTTCTCGACTCTCCGGGCAGCTTCTGAACCGGCGAGACGATCGCCTGATGTTCCGGCCGCTCCTTCGATACCGGTTCCTCCCCTGAAGGTACTCGTAAAACCGGCACAGCCGGAAAACAGTATCAGAAGCACAAGACCTGCTATCGCAGTTTTCAACACTCTTCGCAGTACATGAGCACCCATCATTTCTATCCCCCTGTCAGGACTCCTTTTCGAATATCCGATTGTATCATATCTGTTTCATTGAGAGTCCTATTCTCATCCGTTCTCTGTCGACCTGCAGCACCCGTACCCGTACCTTTTCCTGTACTTTTACCACCTCTGCAGGATCCCTGACGAATCTATCGGTCAATTCCGAGATGTGGACCAGTCCGTCCTGTTTGATCCCGATATCCACAAAAGCCCCGAATCGGGTGATATTGGTTACGATTCCGGGCAGCAGCATCCCGGGTTTCAGATCATCCATGGTTTTCACCTGATCGGAGAATCGGAATTCCTCCAGCTGCGGCCGGGGATCTCTTCCCGGTTTGGCAAGTTCCTTCAGAATATCCCTGAGGGTCGGAAGTCCCGCTGTATCTCCGATATATTTTTCCAGGACTATCGACGACCTGCGCTCCCCGGATGTCATAAGGTCCTCGACCCGGCATTGCTGATCCGAAGCCATCTGCCTGACAATCCCGTAGGATTCGGGATGTACCGCCGAGCGGTCCAGAGGATTTTCCGCTTCCGGTATTCGCAGGAAGCCGGCGGATTGTTCAAAAGCCTTCGGTCCCATTCCGGATACTTGCATGAACTCCTTCCTCGAACCGAAGGGTCCCTTTTCCTCCCGGAACCGTACCATTCTTTCAGCCAGCTGTGTTCCCATACCCGATACATACCGCAGAAGAGCAGGCCCCGCTGTGTTTACATTTACCCCGACCAGGTTGACGCAGGATTCAACTACCGTATCCAGGCTTCTACGGAGTTTCTTCTGATCTACATCATGCTGATACTGTCCCACTCCTATCGATTTAGGATCTATCTTGACCAGTTCCGAAAGGGGATCCATCAGCCGGCGGCCGATGGATACGGCTCCCCGGACAGTCACGTCCTGATCGGGCATTTCTTTCCGGGCTTCTCTGGAAGCCGAATAAACCGAGGCCCCGTCCTCGTTAACCATGAAAGTCGGTATATGACTGCCGAAATCGATCTCCCGTACAAACTCCTCCGTTTCCCTTCCGGCGGTTCCGTTTCCAATGGACAAGGCTTCAATTCCGTATTCCTCCGCCAGGGCCCGCAGTTTCCCCGCCGCTTCGTCTCTCCGTTTCTGAGGCTCATGGGGAAATATTACATCATGATGAAGCAGCGAACCCTGTTCATCGAGACAGACAAGCTTGCAGCCGGTTCGGTATCCCGGATCGATGGCCAGGATTCGCTTCGGTCCCAGAGGAGCCGCCAGAAGCAGCTGTCTCAAGTTGCCGGCAAAGACTTTTATCGCCTCTTCATCGGCGGCTTCCTTCGCTGCATTCAGAAACTCGGTCTCCAGTGAGGGTGCCAGCAGCCGGCTGCAGGCATCCGCCGCGGCCTCTTTCACCTGCTCCGCGCATTCATTCCGTTCCCGGACGAATCTTCGCCTCAGAATCTGCAGGACTTTCTCCTCCTCCACCTGAATATGAACACGCAGGTACCCTTCACCGGCCCCCCTCAGGACCGCAAGAATTCGATGAGAAGGACATTTTTTCAGTTTTTCGCTCCAGTTAAAATAATCACGGTATTTCAATGCCTCTTCTTCTTTCTTTTTGATAATCCGGGAGGTGATAAGCGCTTCCCTGCTATACAGACCTCGGAGTCCGGATCTGATTTCTCCGTCTTCACTCATCCCTTCGGCGATAATATCCCGGGCTCCCTGCAGAACATCAGACACTTTCGGGACGAAATCGTTTCTAAACTCCGCCGCCTTCTTTTCAAGACCCTCCGGCAGAGAAGGCTGTGAAAGAATAAGCCTGGCCAGCGGCTCCAACCCCTGCTCCCTGGCAAGAAAAGCCCTGGTCCGCCGTTTCGGTTTATAGGGAAGATACAGGTCCTCAAGCTCCCGGAGGTTTACAACCTTCCATATCCTTTCCCTCATCTCTTCGGTGAGCAATCCCTGACTCTCTATCGTTTCCAGAACCGTCTTCCGTCTTTTTTCCAGGGCTTCCAGAGAATCAAGACATTCCCGTATCCGCCGGATCTGCTCCTCATCGAGATTCCCGGTAGCCTCTTTCCGGTACCGGCTGATAAAGGGCACCGTCGCCCCTTCCTTCAGAAGCTCGATAGTACGGCGGATTCCGCCGGGAGGAAGAGATAGTTTTTTTGAAATTTCTGCAGCATGCCGTTCCGGTATATTGAGGTTTGTCATAAGATTAATACTATAAAGGGAAAGACCTGTATCAGCAACACTGCAAAATTATTGTTCTTCCTCCTCCGCCGTGATACCATTGATTCCATGAAAAACATACAACAATCATCCGTAATCACAGTACTGACACTGTTTCTTTCCCTGGCTCCTCTCGGTGCCCAGGAAGTCAATGAACCGCTGTCACCCGATTTCAGCAATGCAACAAAAACCATTGCAGGGACCATGCTCAAGGCGATCGATAGTCAGCGGGGAGGAAATAATGTAACCAGACTTATTTTTGAGCCGTACACCATGAACGAAAGACCGAACAGCTTTGGCGTGCTCCTTGCGAACTCTCTGAGTGCCGAGCTTATCGAACAGGGGAAAGACAGGGTCGGAATCCTAGCATCCGACTACCTTTCGATCCTGCGAAGAAACGACCCGGACTACACGCTGCCCGAAGCGGATTTCATCATCGGAGGGAAAATATTCAAACTCTCGGAGAAACTTCTGGTCCAAACCGCCCTCATCGACCCGGGAAGAGGCATCATCACCGCCAATCATGAAACGACCATCGAGATTACACCGGAGCTTTTTTCCCTCCTGTCGAGCGGAGAATCAGGCGCCCTGGCGGACCTGTTCGAGCCGGACGGCCCGGATAATCCTACCGGCGTCGAAACGGAATTCCGGGGGAATAATCATACCCTCACCCAGGGCGACGAAGACTGGTATGTATACCACTCGTCAAGGGACGGTCTTGTAAGCTTCGGTACCGAGGGAGACCTGGATACCATCATCAGCGCCTACGGCCCGGACGACCGTTATACATCCATCGCCTACAACGACGACACCGAAAACTCAAGCAATGCCAGAGTTACTATTCTTACTCAGAAGGACAGGCGATATTACTTTCAGATCACGGGATACGAAGGAGAACAATCCGGTGAATATACAAGCTTTCTCTCCTTCGAAGAGATGAACGATCCCACCGAACCGAATAACAGCATGAATGAGGCCGCGGATTTTCCTATCGACCGCGGAAACATCGATACACGGTTTTATCCCCAGGGAGACATCGACTGGTTCAGCTTCACGGTCCCGGAAAACAGGAACTCACCGGTGCCCATCACCATCGAAACCCGGAGTACCATCGATCCTGAAATCACCTTGTATTCCAGGGACAACATCACCCTCGGTACCAGCGACGACGACGGAACCGACTATAACGCTCTTCTCTACATCAGTTTGGAGCCCGGAGAAACCTACTACCTCAAAGTACACGAAATAGATTCGGCAACAGGGCCTTATACCCTTCTGATTACGGGAATGGAATAGGGGTCGAGAATTGAGATTTCAGGAGAGAGGGAAAGGAGCTCCTATTTTGAATAGGCTTTTTTGGCCGAATCAAGCTCCCGGATGAATACACCTAGCAACTCATCATTATCCGCCTCGATCTTCATGACAGGATCGAGGTTCCTGTATATGGTAAGAATTCTGCTGCCTTTGATGGTGGATTCTACTGATTCGGGAACCAGAATCTTGGACAGGTTTCTGTAATCGCGTTTCATTTCATCGATGAGCTGTTTTATTTCAAGTTTACTCTGTAATACCGCGTAACGCATGAATCTTTCCTTTCATCTCCGGGCTATCATTTCTATATTTTTCACATTTTATGCTTATTGGACGAATGTGTAAATGCCTTCTGTGTTTTTTCAGCAATAAGCAAGAGGATTAACCTTCTCAACAGATCAAAGTAAGAACAAGTACAACATCTATTATAAACTCTATTTAGAAAAAAAATTGAAATCTTCCGGTAACTGTCTTATAATCCTCCTGGAATCATATGTACTCATAAGAACAAGGCAGCTGATAAGAGTACATCACATGAGTGATGTGGTTGGACAAACGTATATTGTAAATTGGGAGTAGATATGAAAAAGCTGTTCGCTGGTCTTCTTTTCATTCTGTTTATTTTTTTCTTCTCACTCTTCACCGGCTGTGTACGTGATTTTGAGTGTGAAATTTATCAATATGATCAGGGCGCATGGTCTTACTATTCCTGGGATGTCTACAGCGGGAAGAACGCATCTGAAGCCGAGGATAACTGTGAAGCTGACTGGTCAAGCTCCTACGATTGTCTTAATTGCGAACCCTATTAGGTAAGTAATCTTGACTTTGCACCGATCTCATCGTTCACGTATTCTTGGCTTGGGTTTTCTTATTCTGATATTCGGGTTTCTGCTCGGTTTTTTTTCCTACATTCCTGTGCGACGGGCTTTTGCCGCATTTTCCAGAACAAGGGCAGAAAGAACTCTGCAGGAGTGGAAAGGAAACCCTCTTCCGCAGGGAGGTATATCAGATAAAACAGGAAATATCTGGATTCCGGCCGAAGAAAATGGAAAGGTCCGTGTCCTGGTTTTCTGGTCTCCTACCTGCCGTTTCTGTCTGGATGAACTCGGAAATTTAAATGTTTTACAGAAGAAATACGGTGGACGACCGGACTTTATCCTGGCAGGAGTTCTACGCCAGAGGGACATTGAACTTGCTTCATGGATATGTGAGAAGCGACAGGTAAACTGGAATCAGTTCTTTGAGCTTGATTCCAAAGCTCCCGATTCCCTTTCATCTCAACTTGGTATTCGACGGATACCATCCATCTGGATTGTAGGCCAGGATAACAAAATCAATGCTGCTCAGGTTTCTGTTGATGAGGTATCCACAATCCTCAAGGGGCTCCTTAACTATTAAATGCAGGATGCGGGCCGAACTGGTACCGACCCGCATCCTGCATATTTATTATCTCCGATTTCCCCTGTTCTATCGTTTTACCCGACCGGAGGCGTCACCTTTCATAAGAGACATTACCTCCTCTCTGGTCGAGTAGTTGAAATCATGTTGAATCGAATGGCAGAGGCAGGACGCTGCTACGGCGTATGACAATGCATCCTGAAGATCTGCGGACAATTCGTCATCCGTGAGAGCATAAATCAGTCCCGCCGAGAAGGCGTCACCCCCGCCAACCCGGTCAACGATGTTCCTGATTTCGTAAGGAGTATAACTGCCTTCTCTTACAGGCGCGAAGTATGCCTTCTCTTCAGCTCCGTCGTAGAGCATCGCTCCCCAATTATTGTGGCTTGCCGAAAGGCTCTCCCTCAGGGTAATAGCCACTTTCCTCACCTTCGGAAACTGCTGGATGATCTGCTTCGCCACATCCGGATACCGGTCGATTTCCAGCTTGCCGGAGTCGACGTCAGTTTCACCTGCCCTGATGCGCAGGATGTCCCAGGCATCTTCCTCATTCCCGATGACAATATCAGTGAAGGGCAGAATCTCCCTCATGGTTTTCTCAGCCAGTTCCTGCTTCGATGTTCCGGGCTCCCAGGTCCATAACTTCTTGCGATAGTTCAGATCGCAGGACACCGTCAATCCGGCGGCCTTTGCCTCCTTTACCGCCAGGAGGGAGGCCTTCGCGGCGAGTTCGGATATCGCCGGGGTTATCCCGCTGATATGAAACCAGTCGGCATCCCTGAAAAATCCTTTCCAGTCGTAGGCTTCACCCGGGGTTTCGGCCACCGCCGAATGGGCCCGATCGTAGATGACGCTGCTCGGCCGCTGGTTCGCCCCGGTCTCGACGAAGTAAAGCCCGAGACGGCCCGGCTCGAAGTGAACGAAGGAGGTGTCGACACCGAAGCGGCGGACCGAGTCGAGACAGGCATCGCCTATACCGTTGGTCGGCAGAGCGGTAATATATCGGGTATCCCTGCCCATGATTCTGTTCGAAACCATTACGTTGGCCTCGGCTCCGGCGAAACTGATTTTCAGGTGTCCGGGCATTCCCTGGCGGAATTTCATAAAACCCTCCGGTTCTATGCGCCCCATGATTTCTCCGAATCCGGTTATCGTCTTACCCATTATCCCCTCACCTCTTTCAAAACCTTCACCGCTTCATCGGTATTTCGGGCAATCGTGTCCCAGTCACCGGCTTCGATTAGTTTTCCCGAAGCGATCCAGGACCCGCCGAGGGCGATGATCTCGGGAGACTCAAGATAAGCTCTCATATTGTTGATATTCACTCCTCCCAGAGGAATGTATCGCAGTTTCAGGTACTGGTAGGGGTTGTTGATCCCCTTGAGATACTTGAGCCCTCCCATCCCTTCGGCATGGAAATATTTAAGAACCCGGCACCCTGCCTCAACGGCGAGTTCTATTTCCGAGGGGATACAAATACCCGGCGCGTAGGGTACTGCTGCATCGGCAGCCGCTTTCATGATGGCCGGATTGAAGCCGGGAGCTACCGCAAAGTCGCCGCCTGCAGCTTTCACCTGTCCCACCTGTTCTGCAGTGAGTACGGTACCGGCTCCCGCACACATTTCCGGGACCGAAGCGGCAATCCTCTTCAATGATTCGAGGGCGGTTTTTGTCCTGAGGGTCAATTCCATGGCGGTAATTCCGCTGTTCACCAGGGTCCGGGCCAGCTTCACCGCTTTCTCTTCATCCTCGATTACCAGAACCGCGATGATCCCGGCTTTTTCGATCCGTTTTTCCATTTCTTCAGGAATCAGTTTTTTCATTATCTCTCCTCCGGATGAGTATGTTATTGTTTACCTTTTCCAAAATTGTACCATTATATGATACCTCAGTCAATATTTTGGTACTTTCGTTTCTTTCTATGAGATTTTTATTCCACAATATGCGCTTTTGCGTTGTGCATTCGATAGTCCGCTGGTATACTTTTTCCATGGATACGGCACAAACGGTAGCCCGGGCCCTGGGAATACTTGAGCTTATAGGCGCACGAAAACAGATCACCGCGACTCAGATCATCGATGCCATGGAGCTGCACCGCAGCACAACCTACCGACTGCTGAATACTCTCCTTCAACTCGGCTACATCCGCAGGGATGAACTTGGTCATTTCTACAATCTTTCGCCAAAAATTCTTACCCTTGCCTCCTCGGTACAGGAAACCCGGGACATCAGAGACATAGCACAGCCCTTCATCGATGAGCTGCATCAGAAGACCCAGGAGACCATCCATCTTGCGGTCCTGGACAACGATGAGCTCGTGTACCTGGACAAGAGAGAATCAACCCGAAACCTGAGAGTGGTGATGAGTTCCCGGACTGGCAGCCATGCCCCCCTGTACTGCACCGGCATCGGCAAAGTACTCCTCTCCGGAATGTCCGACCCTCAATTCAGAGATTATGTGAAAAGTTTGCGCTTTATCGAGTATACGGCCAACACTCTCGGCAGCGTGCAGGAACTGCTCCGGGAGATAGACCTGATCAGGCAGCAGGGCTACGCTGAAGACCGGGAAGAACATGAGGCGGGGGTTTACTGCGTCGCCGCCCCGGTTACCAATCCGTCAGGAGAAACAATCGCCGCCTTCAGCGTCTCTCTACCCTCCGTCAGAAGGACCGAAGCCCTGCGTTCCGAACTCCTTGAGGCTGTAAGGACGGCGTCCGAAAAGATATCGAAAGCCGTTGGGTGAAACACAGATCACTATGTATCCCAGGGCAGCAAAAAGACGAATTATTTCATTATTCTTAAATATTCTATCCCGGGAGGCCTTATATACTCGCTCATTTTTTCGAGAATTGAGAGGGGAAGATAGATAAAGATCACCCCATCATCCAAGAAGCCATCGAGGAGAATCGCATCAAAATGAGCATTCCGCTATGTAGTTCTTTACGCGCAGTTCCCCGAAAGTTGATATCGATGTTTGAAAACAGCCTTTTGATATCGGTACCCGTTTCGCGGTACCTCTTCGTGTGTGCCGGGACCAATAGCCTCGGAGCCATCCAGATATAAACCCATATAGGTATCTGACCATCCCTCTGTCCGGGCTACGGGAAAGTATATCAGGACATGCCGGGACCTGATCCCGGAGATTTATCTACTGACTTTCCGCACCGGACAATTCATATTGCATTATATGCAGTGCTGATTTTCCTTTTTTCAAGGCATTGCTTACTTTTAGATACAATTCATCCGCCTTTTCTCTGTCACCTGCTGTGACTGCTTCCGCTATGCGGTCGCTCAATTCGATCATCTGTTCGTAAGCTTCCATAAACATGGTGAATCTATCAGAAGTCGCGTATTTCTCTTTCGCCACTGTTTCAATCCATTCATGCAGTACCGTGTTTTCCAGTCTCGGTACCTTTATGGAGCTCGATTCATTTTCAATCCATCCCCTCAGCCGAGCTATCCATTCCTGAACCACCAGGGCTCCAATAGCGAAGTTCATCATCTCTCCATCTTTGAAAACCGAGGCGTCAGATCCTGAGTCTACTTTAAAATGACGTATCTCTTCGTTTAACTTCCACGTGTTCTGATTATTCTTTATCACCATATCGGTCATGTTGCCCTGGGCCAAATTGACATTTTGGTTCTTTTCCATGAGATCATTTAGATGGTCGACAGATTCGCGGGAAAACTCTCTCAGGCTCACGATAGTACCCGAAATTGCAGAAATACCAGCCGTCATTTCCTCGCTTCCCGTTGTGATTTCCTGTGTAATATTGTTCAATTCAGCCACCGTTGTGAGCATTTCTCCACTGCCTGCTGAAAGCTGGCCGGTGCTGGATGCTATTTCGCTGAAAGCATTGACAAAGCTGTGTACCTCTCCGTTCACCTGATCAAAAGCCTTCCCTGTCTGATCGCTGATTTCCGTTGCCTGCTGAATCCTTCCGATAATCTCGCTCAGCCGTCCAGAAATATGTTTGGCGCTTTCCGCAGTGGAAGTCGAAAGGTTTCTGATTTCCTCTGCCACTACAGAAAATCCCCTGCCGGCATCTCCCGCATGTGCGGCCTCGATGGCCGCGTTCATTGCAAGCAGATTAGTTTGTGCGGCTACCTTATTGATAATTGTGGTCATATCGAGCATATCTTTGATACTTATCCCAATCTCCTGAATAATCTCGTTCGTCTGCTTGACTTTCTCCCCTCCGGAACCGGTAATTTCCAGAAGATTCCGGGCCGCCTTCTGCCGTTCTTCTGTTATATGGGCTACCGACTGGATAGCTGAACTCATCTCCTCTATCGCCGCTGAAGTCTCTGTTACGGATGCCGCCTGATTCCGGATTTGCCCGTTCACATTATTTATGGTGGAATGTATCTCCTCAGCAGAGGAAGATACTTCGTTGACCCGGTCATCGAGAGCGTTGATTTTCTTTCGCATCGTGCCGAGCCCTTCGGATACCTGATTGGAGAATACCAGTGTACCTTCCACCTGGTTGGAGATCTCCTGTCCGGTTGTACTGGTAAACTCCACAATCTCTTTTATCTTGGTCAGCATGTCCTGGAAGTTTCTCAGAAGGGTATGCTCGAATTTATCAGCCATCGATCGTATTTCCCGGATTGATGTTTTCAAGTCCAATCTATGGGTGAGATCTCCGTCAGCGATAATATTCATGGCGCTTTCAAGATTTAAGAAGGGCCGTGCGAATACAAATCCCGCAAAGAAGATCATCAGGACAGCCAGGAGAACCATTACCGCTCCGATCCCCATAGTGAAAGATCGAATAACCTGGACACCGGCTTGATAATCCCGCGTATCTGCGGCAATCCCGATAATCCAATCCCATGGTTCAAAATATGAGTAAACCACAATTTTACCTGGAAAGCGCGACAGAAGAACATCATCGGTAAGCGCGTTTTCCAGAGTATCTATGATCTTTTCAGTTCCGTTCACATCATCCGAAAACTCAAGATCCGCCAGAATATTTTGTCCCGCCAGATTTATAATAAATAAATACCCGTGGTCCCCCACCAGAATATTTTCCATGTAATAAATCATATTTTGCTGGTGAATCTGCTGATATTGCTCCTGAACATTTTTTTCACTATTACTTTCATTGATATAATTGTAATAGTCCTGGTCCACCATCTCCAGAATCAGTTCCATCTGATCAAGCAGATTCTGCTCCACGTATTCCTGCACCTGATTTATAGTCTGCCTGTACAGAATAGTCCCTGCTATGAATACAGGAACAATAAAAATCATCACCGCAATTGCCATGAGATAAATACGGATTGATAATCCTTTTTTCAG
>Ga0272441_10003817_pt1 | contig 28162 bp, 28 predicted proteins | sample SSMProp6N_FD_193582 | JGI IMG/M metagenome (GOLD analysis project Ga0272441, IMG submission 193582) | Marine sediment archaeal communities from Little Sippewissett salt marsh, Falmouth, MA, United States - SSM-Prop-6N | ecosystem: Environmental > Aquatic > Marine > Wetlands > Sediment ... | reverse complement strand
AACAGCAATAAAAAATGCAAAGGAACTGATAAAAGCAGCTGAAAATTAATATGGAATCAAAACTATTACATGGTAAGAAAGGTATAATCTTCGGGGCCCTGAATGAAAAATCAATAGCATGGCAGGTAGCCCTTAAGTCGTGGGAAAACGGAGCACAGCTCGTTCTTACCAATTCACCTGTTGCTGTAAGAATGGGAAGTATCAATGAGCTGGCAGAACGAACCAAAGGTAAAGTGATCCCGGCCGACGCTACCAAAATGGAGGACATCGACAGTCTTCTTACAGCAAGCATGGAAATCTTCGGTGGACAGTTCGACTTCATACTACATTCAATAGGGATGTCGCCGAATGTAAGAAAGGATATTCCGTACGAACAGACGAATTACGAAAACATGCTAAAGACATTTGATATATCTGCACTGAGCTTTCACAGGATATTACAAACTGCCTACAAATTGGATGCAATACGGGAATGGGGCTCTGTGGTTGCCCTCTCATATGTTGCTGCACAGAGAACACTTACAGGATATAACGACATGGGCGATGCAAAGGCACTCCTCGAATCCATAGCACGTAGTTTCGGATATATCTACGGACGCGACCGTAATGTCAGAATCAATACAATTTCCCAGTCACCTACTGCCACAACTGCCGGGACCAGCATACATGGATTTGAATCGCTTGTTGATTTCTCGGAGAGAATGTCACCACTGGGCAATGCCACGGCTGAAGAATGTGCCGATTATTGTGTTGTTCTGTTTTCCGATCTTACACGGAAAGTAACAATGCAAAACCTTTATCATGACGGAGGTTTTTCAAGTATGGGTATGAGTATGAAAGCTATTGAACAGTACAGGAAAAGCTTCGATGATTGTAAGTAATAATCATTAAATACGGATTAATACTGATTTAAAAGCGAATTACTCACAGGTAATCCGCTTTTTTTTTACATTTGGTATACTATTAAACCTGATGTATGATAAAAGTTGTACTTCTTGTTCTTTTCTATTTTACCTTTCCCCTGGTTATTATTTGGATGTGCAGACGCTGGACCTTCTTTAAAAAGCTGGGTTCCATTGTTGTTGCTTATGGATTTGGCCTGATACTCAGTACCACGGGTATTATTCCAAATGGCAGTGAAGCATATCAGGAAGCCCTGAAGGGAGAGTCATTCCTGGCGGCCGAAGAGATACAGGAGCTGCGGGAATCAGGAATAATAACTGAGGATGATGTTACTACAAATACCATTGCCGTAACACAGGATACACTGCAGGCTATCGGTGTTCTTGCATTTCCGCTTTTGTTGTTTTCTCTCAACATACGACGGTGGCTCAAGTATGCAAAAGAGGGTTTTATCTCAATGGCACTGGCTTTTGTGTCGATAATAGCAATAATAATATCGGGATACCTGATATTCAGGAATATTGTTCCCGAGGCATGGCAGATAGGGGGAATGCTGGTAGGAGTCTATACGGGCGGGACACCCAATATGGTATCTCTGAAAATCGCCCTGGATGTTGATCCAACATCCTTTGTTATGGCAAATACATACGACATGCTCGTAGGTGCTGCCACAATAATCTTCTTCATCACGGCAGGTCCCAGGGTATTCAGGGCATTTCTCAGACCTTTTAAAAAGATTGCCGAAACCAGGGAAGCAGGTGAGGATTTAGCAGAAGCAGAAAGCTTTGAAGACTATTCAGGGATGTTCAAAAAGAAGGTTTTTCCGCGACTTGCTATGGGTTTTGTCCTGGCAATACTTATTCTCGGTGCCTCGGTAGGAATAAGTATCCTTCTGTTCGGTGCCATCAAGGATCCTGTCGTTATTCTTACAATAACAACATTATCGATTATAGCATCGTTGTTCACATGGGTTAACAGAATTGAAAAGAGTTTTCAGCTGGGTATGTATTTTGTACTGATCTTTTCTTTTTTAGTTGCTTCCATGGCTGACCTTGGAGCTATCTTCAGTCTGGGAATGCTCAGTCTCCTTGGATTTGTCACATGGTGCTATTTCGGATCTTTGTTGTTACATCTCCTGTTGTCGGTTATATTCAGGGTCGATGCAGATAATTATCTGATAACTACCACGGCTTTTGTTTTCTCCCCGCCTTTTGTGCCGGTGGTAGCCGCCTCACTGAAGAATAAGGATGTAATTATCACCGGTATCACAGTAGGTATTGTTGGTTATATAGCAGGCAATTACCTGGGTGTTGCGCTGGCATATTTCATGAGAGGGATGTAACCCCTCCCTAAATCCCTCCCCCGGGGGGGAGGGACTTAAAAATTAACTAGAACAAATAATTCAGTCCCATTGAGAATCCGATATTGCCATCCTGTTCATTGAGGGCCTTGCCGATATCAATTGCAATAACGAAATTCTGGTTCATCACAGGCATTATACTTATACCTACGCACTGATGCAGTTTTTCTTCACCGGGTCTGAAATAATCTGAGAAGCTATCAGCCGGATACAGGGTATTGAAGCTTGTTTCAAGATCGGCAGGCAGCTCAATGGTATTTGTTATCATGCCTATATCATAAAAAAGGTCTAAGCCTATATAGATATCCTGGTTAAAAAGCGTGAAATAGATCGGTTTCCAGCGAAGTTCGAAATTGCCAAGGATATATGCATTACCTATTACCCTGTTTTTCACCACACCCCTCATTGTGCTTGAGCCGCCCAGTCCCTCATTCGTTGCTCCCGTAAGCATGGAAGTTATGGCCTGCGACTGGTAGAAGAACGGGACATTCCCTGTCAGTCTCGACTGGTAATTCAGCCGGTAGACAAATGAAAGATCATTTTCTATGATTGTAAAGTACTGACGATGAATAATATAAAATCTTGAAAAACCCCAGTCATTGCCCAGGAATGAAGGAGCGATTTCTATACCCAGTTCAGTCCATATTCCTTTCATAGGATTAGGTCTGTTGTCACGGTTGTCCCATTCCAGTCCTGCCTTGATTGTGTTTACCCATCCGCCGTCGGCTTCATTTTCGGTAATGAGTCCCAGGTCAATGTAACGCTCATAAGTGCCTGGTACGGAATCCACTGAAGGAAGCAGGACATCCTTGCCCTTATTCAGCCTGTCAATATCAACAGAACTATTGCTGAAATGCTGAAAAGCAAAACCGGCACTCCACTTAATATGTTCACCGACAAGTTTCCCCTGCAGATCATTTTTGAAACGGAACTGATTTCGCTGAAAACGGTAAAACATGCTGCTTTTATAATCGGGGCTATCATCTTTCATCCAGTCGACATTGAAAACAGATTCATATCCGTTGTATCCGTAAAAATGACTGGCCTGATCGGGGAGGTAGCTCAGATCACTTGCTAGGTGAACTCCGGGAATAAGATGGTTCGATTCATACATAAACCTGTAAATACCGCTTCCTTTTGTAAAACGTGATATCTCGGTGTATGTGTGATCAAGATATTCTGGATATACACTGGGATCGCCATAATTAAAAAACTCTACCAGTGCACCATACTGAAATCCAAGGTTGGAATCGAATGTTATTGCAGGCAGGGCTCCCCCAAATTTCCATCCGGTTTTTACCTTTTTTTCCTGCTCCTCCTGTCCATTCGTCTGCACTACAATTATTGCAAACAGAATTAATGAAAGGGTCTTTTTCATAGGTTTTATTTGTTTGATTGTTGGCATTAAAGATAAAGAAAAACGGAAATATTGAACTGATTTTTTAATATTTGCTACCTTCGGCCTGAGTTTTACGACTAAATACCTATATGGGGTTACTTATAATAAATATAAAGGAGCTGGTACAGGTTGAAGAGGAGCCGAAACAGAGAGTATGCGGCAGGGAGATGTCGGTGATAAATACGATTCCTGATGCCTGGCTTTATATTGAAGGAGACAGGATAGCTGATTTCGGAACAATGAGAGATATTCCCGGAAAATTTGATCTGCAGCGGAATGATAAAACCGATATCATCGATGCTGTGGGAAGATTTGTCTTTCCCTCTTTCTGTGACTCGCATACCCATATAGTGTATGCAGGCAGCCGTGAGAAGGAATTTACCGATAAGATCCGCGGACTCTCATACGAAGAGATTGCCAGAAGGGGAGGAGGCATACTGAACTCTGCAAGGAAACTTCGTGATACAACGGAAGAAGAGTTATATGATCAGTCGATGGTACGTATAAATGAGATTATCACAATGGGTACAGGGGCTGTGGAGATAAAAAGCGGATATGGACTTACCCCCGATAATGAGTTGAAAATGCTGAGAGTGATAAGAAGAATAAAGGAGACTTCTCCCATAGAAGTGAAGGCAACATTTTTGGGTGCACATGCAATCCCGGATGAATACAAAAATAACAGGGTAGGATATGTAGATATTGTTGTTAATGAAATGATACCACTTGTAGCCTCTGAGAAGCTTGCTGATTATATAGATGTCTTTTGCGACCGGGGTTTCTTTACGACAGAAGAAACTGAGAAGATACTTACTGCAGGTAATAAATATGGGTTGCCGGCAAAGATACATGCCAATGAACTTGATTTCTCGGGAGGTGTACAGACGGGAGTTAAATACCATGCCCGTTCTGTTGACCACCTGGAGCGAACAGGTGATGCTGAGATTGAAGCTCTCAGGGGGTCGGATACTATACCAACTCTTTTGCCGGGGTCGGCATTTTTTCTGGGATTGCCTGATCCGCCTGCACGGAAAATGATAGATGCAGGCCTGCCGGTAGCCCTCGCTTCCGATTATAATCCGGGATCATCACCATCAGGTAATATGAAGCTGGTGATGTCGCTGGCATGTATAAAACTGAAGATGCTACCCGAAGAAGCATTAAATGCAGTTACCATTAATTCTGCCTCAGCAATGGATCTTTCGGAAACGCATGGCTCGATTGCCAGGGGTAAGGTGGCTAATATGTTTATTACTAAAGAGATACCATCATATGATTTCATGCCGTATGCATTCGGCAGTGATCTTATTGAGAAGGTGATACTAAAAGGAAAGATAAAATAGCCCGCTAGTGCGGATTTGTAATCCGCACCAGCATTGAATAACTCTGTGTCCCTCTGTGTCTTCTCAGTGTAACTCTGTGAAATATAAAGCTTTTTAAAACTTACACAGAGAGCCACAGAGTAGGCACAGAGGGACACTGAGGAGTAAAAATTAAGAACTGGATGTCAAAAAAGATCATAGAGTGTGTTCCTAATTTCAGCGAAGGAAGGGACATGACGGTTATAAAACAGATTACCGATACCATTGAATCGGTAGAAGGCGTAAAGCTACTTGATGTTGATCCGGGGAAGGACACAAACAGGACTGTTGTAACTTTTGTAGGTGATCCTGAGGCTGTTTCCGAAGCAGCATTCAGGTCTGTCAAAAAAGCTTCGGAACTGATAGATATGACAAAGCATCACGGTGCACACCCGAGGATGGGGGCTACAGATGTATGCCCTTTTGTTCCTGTGTCAGGTATCACAATGGAAGAGACAGTTGTTTATGCAAGGAAAGTGGCTGAAAGGATAGGAAAGGAACTTGATATACCGGTATACTGCTATGAAAATGCTGCCTTCAGCGAAGAAAGACAAAACCTGGCAAAATGCAGGGAAGGGGAATATGAAGGATTAGATAAGAAACTGGCAGACCCGGCCTGGAAACCCGATTTCGGACCGGCAAAGCTTAATGCCAGGTCGGGAGCAACTGCTGTAGGTGCCAGAGATTTTCTGGTTGCATTTAATGTAAACCTGAATACCACATCAACACGAAGGGCAAATGCAATAGCATTCGACGTCAGGGAAAAAGGACGAATGGTTGCCGATGATAAAGGAAATAAAAAAAATGTGCCCGGTACACTTAAAAGCGTAAAGGCAATAGGATGGTATATTGAAGAATATGGAATAGCCCAGATATCAATGAACCTTACAAATATATCGGTCACACCCGTACATATTGCCTTTGACGAGGTTTGCAAAAAAGCCGGTGCACGTGGTGTGAGAGTAACAGGTTCGGAACTTGTAGGACTAATACCTCTTAAAGCAATGCTCGATGCAGGGAGATATTTTCTTGAAAAACAAAAACGATCAGTAGGGGTGTCTGATGAAGAACTTATAAAAATAGCCGTTGTGTCGATGGGATTGAATGATATCCATCCTTTTAATCCTGAGGAAAAAATAATTGAATATGTTATGAAAGATAAAGGTGAAAATAAACTAATCGATATGAATCTCAGGGCGTTTATGAATGAAACAGCTTCTGAGTCGGTGGCACCCGGTGGGGGGTCAGTATCAGCATATATGGGGTCTCTGGGCGTTGCCCTCGGAACGATGGTCGCAAATATATCGAGTCATAAGAGAGGCTGGGATGACAGATGGAAAGAGTTTTCGGATGTCGCAGCAAAAGGGAAAGAGATACAAAACACCCTTCTCGATCTCGTTGATGAAGATACCCTGGCCTTTAACAGTATAATAGACGCATACAGACTTTCCAAAAAAACAAAGGAAGAGATAAAAGCAAGGGATATTGCAATACAGGCAGCTATTAAAAATGCCATTATGGTACCTTTTAAAGTTATGGAAACAGCATATTCGGCCTTTCCCCTGATAAGGGAAATGGTGGAAAAAGGAAATCCACCTTCTGTTACTGATGCCGGAGTAGGTGCTTTAGCTCTCAGATCATGTATAAAAGGAGCCTTCCTGAATGTTAAAACAAATGTCGAAAACCTGCATGACAAAGACTTCGTTAAAAAAATACTGAAAAAATGTTGTGACATTGAAACAAAGGCAGCAATAGAAGAAGCAGCTATACTGGAACTGGTCGATAAAGCAATTGCAAAACAACAAAACAAATAATCATTTATAAAATAGGGATCGCACGATTGCACGATACACTTAATCACACAATCCTCCTGATGGTCCTCAGATGATGTGAATATCCCCCGGTCTCTTTTTTGAAAATACCCTGATGGTCGATTGTGTCAATTCTGACCCTTCCTGAGGCATGAATAACAAGACCTCTGGAAATTATCATTCCCACATGTGATATTCTGCCTCTCTCATTATCGAAGAAGACAAGATCGCCGGGAAGAGTCTCATCGATGAAACTCACCTCAGTACCCTTATCTGCCTGCTGCCAGCTCATACGGGGTATCGCTGTTCCCCTGACCTTGAATATAAGCTGTGTAAAACCCGAACAGTCAATACCCGATGGTATACGGCCTCCCCATATATACGGGCTGTTTATGAATTTCATGGCAAGGTCGGCAAATGGTTCGGAAGCAGACAAATAGCTGTTAGTGAAATTATTGTCGGTAGTATATATATTTTCCCCGATAGTGAATTTATAGTTTTTGAAATCAGGATTATAAATTTCACAACCGGCTTCGAGTACCATTTTCGTTTTATCGTTCCTGTAGCAAAGCAGTGACCTGTTGAGAACATGTCCGGGTTTTTCATCATCTTCAGATTGCTGAAGATGGTTTGAGTCTATCCATCCCCGGAAATTATCAAATTGAGTCTCTACCTTGAACCAGTGTCCGATTTTATCAAGTATAGTGTATTTCTCACCGAAAAGTACCTGGCTCAGCATCTCGGATTTGTGTGCAGGACCCGACCTTAACGGAACAAAGACATTCTCACATATATATGTCGCCATCATTATTAGTTTAGTGTAAAATTAATAATTATCTGTATCATTCTAATTGATGTTTTACCCCGGAGAAAGAAAATATAAACTAACAGTATGACTTTGGGAATTATCCCTATTTTTGTGAGTTAAACAACTTACTGTATGTACCCTACTACATCAGATATACTGAAGTTTACAAAGGTTAAGAGAGCAAATGCTCTTACCTATCTTTATTTTCTTATCAGTATAGCTGCTGTTGTTGCGATACTTCTCCGTGGTGAGGTGGTTACCAATCTGGAGCTCGTAGGGACAATTTCAATTGTCACAATATGTTATATTGTTCTTTATTACTTTCTTTTTCATTTCCGGGATGAAGTACTTACAACTCCACGGAAGATTATATTTATTTTGTCAATAATTATCTTTTTTATCCTGTTAACCAGGATGGTTTCAGATTTGTACGGGAGAAATTACATCCTGCTGATCCCTTTTACAATCATCCCGGTAATGATCAGGACATTTTACGACTCGAGGCTTGCTTTGTTCATTCTTCTCATCACCATACTTCTTGCTGCTTTTATAATGGAAAACCCTTTTGAGTTCATCCTGATGAATTTCGTAGCAGGGATGGTAGCAATATTCACATTGGTAAATATCTACAGGCGTATACAGCTATTGTTTACAGCAATAATGGTAATCATCAGTTATTCAGTATTTTACCTTGGGAGTTTTATAATGAATGGAGGAGGTATTGAAGAAATAGTCCTTACTGATTATATCCGTCTGGCTGAAAATGGTGCGATGATATTACTTTGTTATCCCCTCATTCTGATTTTTGAGAAGAGGTTTTTGTTTCTATCAGATACCACATTACTTGAATTGAGTGATACTAACCAGCCTGTACTGAGGAAGCTTGCTGAAGAAGCACCCGGTTCCTTCCAGCATTCGCTCCAGGTGGCAAATCTCGCTGAAGAGGCTGCGAGGGTTATAGGGGCTAACATCCTGCTTGTACGAGCCGGGGCCCTGTATCATGATATAGGCAAAATAGCTAATCCCAAATATTATGGCGAAAACCAGAAAGAAGGGGCCAGCCCACATGATAAACTCGACCCGAGGCTTAGTGCAAAGGTGATTATCAATCATGTGAAAAACGGGGTTATTCTCGCAAAGAACTACAAGATACCTACACAGATAATTGACTTTATCCGCACTCATCACGGAACAACAGTGGCCTATTACTTTTACAAGAAGTTTCTCGATATGTATCCCGGCAGGACGGATATGAAAAAAGATTTTACCTATCCGGGTCCAAAACCATTTTCAAAGGAGACGGCAGTGGTTATGATGGCTGATGCCGTTGAGGCATCATCACGAAGTCTTAATGATTATTCCGAGGAGAGTATAGCAGAAATGGTGGAAAGGATAATTGTCATCCAGGAACAGGACGGCCAGTTCTCTGATATACCCTTGACATACAGAAATATATCCGACATAAAGGAGATATTCAGGAAAAGGCTCTCAACAATATATCATGGAAGGATTGCCTATCCGGAAAGATCTTAACGCATATCAATAACTTCGACTCCTTTATGTAGTTCAGGGGAAAAGACAAATGTATGTGGTCCGGGATTTACTTCCAGGTTGTATTCTCTGATACTGATGTCGATAGTTATTCCGTCTCTTCTTTTATATTCAAAGCTTTTAAGGTCCAACGATGGTTTCGATATCGACAATCTCACTCTTATAAGCTCGTTTTTAATATCGACGGGGTATAGGTCGATGACATAAAGATCAGCCTTCTCTTCTATAAGCCTGCATTTATAGCCTTCTTTATACATCGTAAATATTGATGAAGGACGGGTTTGAAATGAATCATCGTTTTTGTCGGGACTTGTTATTGTCACCTCCTGCTCGGCCGGAAGATAGCTCCATGAAGTCTCACCATTATACCAGATGATATTGTCGGGGAGATCCAGTTTATAACTGTTTTTACTTAATATAACCGATCCTTCGATAGTATCTTCGGTATCTTCAAGCTGGTCGGTTGTTGTCAGGAGGAATTTCATTGATACTGAAGGAGCTCCCGTGGCTTTTGCCGAAAACCTGTCAAGGATCTTAATTGCCTGCGGATCATTTTGTGCTGATACTATGTTTAAGGCAAGGTATAATGTCAGAAAAAGTGTTATTATCTTCATTTGTCAGCTTTTTACTCCAGATCCTTCAAAATCTGTTCCAAAGCATAATTATCGCTACAGAGAACGTCTCTGGCTTTACTTCCTTCAAAGGGTCCCACGATCCCTGCAGCTTCAAGCTGGTCTATTATCCTTCCTGCCCTGTTATAACCGATGGCCAGTTTTCTCTGGATAAGTGATGTGGAGCCCTGTTGGTGCTGAACCACAAGATGTGCTGCCTCTTCGAACATAGGATCTCTTTTTTTAAGGTCAACTTCCAGCATTCCTGATTCACTGTCGTCAATATATTCCGGTAAATACATTGCATTGGCATAACCTTTTTGTGAACCTATAAATTCTGTCAGTTCTTCGATTTCGGGTGTGTCGACAAAAGCACACTGTACTCTTACCGGCTCGGCTCCCGATGATATAAGCATATCACCGTTACCCACCAGGCGGTCGGCACCGGTAACATCCAGTATTGTCCGTGAGTCAATCGATGAGAATACACGGAAGGCAATCCTTGTGGGGAAGTTAGCTTTGATAAATCCGGTTATGATATTGGTTGTTGGTCTTTGTGTAGAAATGATGAGGTGGATACCGATAGCTCTTGCTACCTGAGCAAGCCTGCCTATAGGTCCCTCGATTTCTCTTCCTGCAGTCATTATAAGATCGGCAAACTCATCTATTATCAGTACTATATATGGCAGGAACCTGTGGCCCTTTTCGGGATTAAGCCGCCGTGCTATAAATTTCTCGTTATATTCCTTAATATTCCTTGCCTGTGCTCCCTTAAGAAGTTCAAGACGGTTATCCATTTCAATGCAAAGTGAGAATAGTGTATTGACAACTTTCCGTGTATCAGTAATTATCGCATCTTCTTCGCCCGGCAGCTTTGCCAGAAAGTGACGTTCTATTTTTGAATATAATGGTAACTCAACCCTTTTCGGATCTATCAGGACAAGCTTTAGTTCGGCGGGATGTTTTTTATAAAGTATCGAAGTAATTATAGCATTCAGTCCCACCGATTTCCCCTGTCCTGTTGCCCCAGCAACAAGCAGGTGTGGCATTTTCGTAAGGTCGACGATATAGGGATCGTTGGTAATGGTACGGCCAAGGGCAAGTGCTATATCGAATTTGGTTTCCTGGAATGCTTTTGATGCAATCAGCGACCGCATTGACACGAGTTCCGGTTTCTTATTCGGCACTTCGATACCCACTGTTCCTCTTCCGGGTATGGGAGCGATGATTCTTATGCCCATGGCAGAGAGGTTTAGTGCAATATCGTCTTCGAGCGATTTTATACGTGCAAGCTTAACCCCCCTTTCGGGAATGATCTCATAAAGAGTAACCGTTGGTCCGACAGTTGCGGAAATATGTTTTATGCTGATCTTATAATCACCGAGTGTTTTGATAATATTTTCCTTGTTCTCAAATACTTCGTTATTATCAAAGGCACTTTCCGATTTATGCTCCTTCAGGATAGAAACAGGAGGGAATCTGTAATTCGACAGGTCAAGCCGGGGGTCATAGTTTTCCATCCGTGATTTTACTTCCTCATCGGTGAGGATATCCTGTATTTCAGGTTTTATAATATCGATATCAACCTTTTTTTCAGAAGGCGACTGAGGAGTATCATTATCAAGATCATGGATGAGTGAGCCATTGCTTCGGCGTATATCTTCTTCTGTATCAGCAATATCATCCGACTGTGTCCTGTTATTAATAAGAAATTCTATGCTGTCGCTATCGGATGACGAAGTATCGGGTTTTCCGGTAAAGGATTCCTTATCGGTATCGTGTCCGTTAGTTTGTGACTTTCTGAATAAGCTAAAAAAACCTCTTTTAAATCCTAACAGGGAGGGTGTTATCTTAAATGCATAAATAATATAGGTGATAGTCAGCAGTGTGACAACGATCCCGGTACCGATTTTCCCCATAAAGGCATTGAGCCATCTTGTTAGCAGGTATCCCTGGGCTCCTCCCGGCCCGCTGATGAGATAACCGTCTGACTGACCAAAGATATAACCAAGTATAAGGGAGACGATTATAACTGCAAAGGTGAAGCGGATAATTAAGCTCCATGGTTTAAGCTTTGGGAAATTCAGGAGATACAAACCTAATGTTGCGAATATCAATGGAATAAAAAAAGCGCCATAGCCAAAACCATAGCCGATGATCATTTTTGCAAGGAAGTGACCACTTTTCCCTGACCAGTTTTTTACCTCAATTTCAGGCCCTGATACAATATCCGAATCAGGAATACTCAGATCAGTCTTCCACCAGAACAGGTACGATACACATGCAATAAGAAGATACAAAGCAAACCCTGTGATGAGAACACCAAAGACAAACTTTATTCTCTCGTCACTGAACATTGATTTCGAATCCACCGATCCTGTTCTTTTATTTTTCTTACCTTTCCTCATAAGGGGCAGATAAATTTACACCAAAGGTAATAATTTTGAATCCTCACTTAATAGGGGAGTATCCTTTTTATAAACAATTACCTGAAGTGACTAACAATGGTGTAAACGGTTTTTCTGATTACTTATTTCGGGGATTGGGTTTCCCCGGTGAGTGATTCCTTAACTTATAAACAGGTTTAACATTTTATTGATAAACTTGTTTATTTCATCCTTCGAAACATTAACATAATTATCTCTTCTTTCAAATACTTTATCGGGTATTTCTTTTTTATAAACGCTTTCTGCAGTGAAGTGAAGCTCTGCCGGGCCAAGAAAGAAATAAAAACTCATAAGGACACCGTCGATTTCATGAAATGGTGTTGAGGCATTTGAATTTTTAACATTAATCTCGTCAGTGTACCAAATATCATATACTATGTTCCTGTCGTCAGGAAAAGTTATTTGGGCATTCTTACAGTTAAATCCGCAAATCACTGTGGTACGTGAAGTCTTGTTTAACTCCATACCTTTCATAGCCTCAAAGCCGGGATGAATTTCTCCTGCTTCGGAAGAATAAGCATACCTGAGTGTCAGGAGGCTCAGATAAGTATCATATATATCTTCATCGGGATTTGCCAGGTTAAATATCCCTGCATTGCCAAAAGGAGCTGCTATTTCAAACAGGATCTTATCATCTTTAAAGGAAACAATCAAAGTCTGGGGCATAAAATCCCTGGGAATGATCGTACTATTATCCAAATATTCTATGGAGTAATGTATCTCACCCTCATCAATGTGTATTTTGCCTTTTTCTTTACAGGAGTACCCCGTTATTGCAAATATTGCTGCAATGATTAGCCCGGATCTGAATCTCACAAACCTATTTTTTTGAATCATGTAAATGTAACATTTTTTTTTAATTTCAATTACCGTTATATGTTTTTAAGGATTTTATCAGAATAAATTGACCGAAATTTAATAGCTTTGTTACCTTTTGAATCCTTAGTCTATCATCAACCGGAGAAATATCCATGGGGAATAAATTAGCTGTTGTTGCTCTTGGCGGTAATGCTCTTTTAAGAGGCGACCAGGCAGGAACAATCGATGAGCAGGAAGAAAATACTTCCGAAACACTGGAGAATCTCGTATTCCTCATAAGGGAGGGTTATGACCTTGTTCTGACTCACGGTAACGGTCCCCAGGTAGGAAACATACTTATGCGAAACGATGCCGGTGAGCAGATATATAACATTGCCCAGATGCCTGTCGATATATGTGTGGCTGATTCACAGGGAGGTATCGGTTATATGATTGAAAGGATTTTCAGAAATATCCTGAATAAATATAAAATCAGCAAAAATGTAATATGTGTCGTTACGTCTGTGGTTGTCGATATTAATGATCCGGCCTTTAATGATCCTCAGAAGAGAATAGGTAAAATATATACCAGGGAACAGGCTGATGAACTTGCATCGAAGAAAGGATGGATATTCAGGGAAGAGGTAAAGAATACTGGTGGTTACCGGCGTGTTGTTCCTTCGCCCAAACCTGTCGGTATTTTCAATCATAACCTTGTAAGGGATCTGGCAAGGAAGGGAAACATTGTTATAGCAGCCGGTGGTGGCGGTGTTCCTGTCTATATCGACGAGAAGAATGATGTCCGTCCTGCCGAAGCTGTTATCGACAAGGATCTGGCTTCATCGCTCATGGCAACCCTTATAGGGGCAAATGAGTTTTACATCCTTACCGATGTCCCGTATATATACATTAATTATAAAAAGCCCAACCAGGAAATAAGGGAATTCCTGAATTATGCCGATGCACTCAAATACCTTAATGAAGGTCATTTTGCAGAAGGGAGTATGGCACCGAAGATAAGGGCATGTCTTAATTTTATAAAGGGAGGCGGTAAGATGAGCGTGATAACCGAAGCTTTTAAACTTTCCGACATGAAATATGGTTCGAAGATAACCATGGAGTATGAGGACGATCGCAGATAAAAACACATACGATACAATTTCTATTACACGTATAATATTATAATTTACAATGAACATAAATCTTAAAAACAAACATTTTCTCACGCTTCTTGATTTTTCTCCCGAAGAGATTAAATACCTTCTGGATCTCTCGCTGACATTGAAAAAGGCTAAACAAGAGGGCACGGAGATACAGTATCTTAAAGGGAAAAATATTGCACTTATTTTTGAAAAATCCTCAACACGGACCAGGTGTGCCTTCGAGACTGCGGCTTTTGATCAGGGTGCCTGTGTCACATATATCGGTCCCAGTGGTTCGCAGATGGGCCATAAGGAATCGATGAAGGATACTGCCAGGGTTCTCGGACGTATGTATGACGGTATTGAATACAGGGGATTCGGCCAGTCGATAGTAGAGGAACTTGCAGAATATGCAGGAGTACCGGTATGGAACGGGCTGACAAATGAGTTTCATCCCACACAGGTCCTTGCCGATTTAATGACAATGGCAGAGTGGTGTGATAGGCCGCTCAATGGTATGACACTATGTTACCTGGGTGATGCCAGATTCAATATGGGTAATTCCCTGCTGGTAGGTTCTGCCAAAATGGGTATTGATTTCAGGATTGCAGCTCCGAAGGCCTTTCATCCTTCTGAGGAACTGGTTGCAAAATGCAGGGTCATAGCAAATGAAACAGGAGCAAAGATAACCATTACGGAAGATATTGATGAAGCAGTAAAAGGTGCTGATTTTCTTTATACTGATGTATGGGTCTCAATGGGTGAGGCCGATTCAGTATGGGATGAGCGTATAAATCTTCTGAGACCCTATCAGGTTAATATGGATGTTATTAACAAAACAGGTAATGCCGATGTAAAATTCCTTCATTGCCTGCCTGCTTTTCATAACAGGGCAACCTTAACAGGAGAGAAAATATTTCAGAAGTATGGTCTTGATGGAATGGAAGTTACTGAGGAGGTCTTCGAATCACAACACTCAATAGTATGGGATGAGGCTGAAAACAGGCTGCATACCATAAAAGCAGTGATGGTAGCAACTCTGGGTGTATAAAGTCAGGCTATAAGCTCTTTTACGAAATAGAATGTTATAACGAATGAGGCAGCCAGCTTCAGGCCTATTCCCGTGAGAAATCCGAGAAGACTTCCAAAGCCTGCCTTGATAGCATATTTCAGGTCGTCTTTAAAAATCAGCTCACCGACAATAGCACCTATCAGCGGGCCGACAATTATACCCACAGGGCCCAGGAACAAGCCTATTATCAGTCCGACAGTTGCCCCCCGCATTCCATATTTTGAACCACCGAATCTCCTGGTTCCCCATATTGGTACTATATAATCCAGTATAGAGACAACAATGGCAACGGCAGCCAGTGAAATCAGTATGTTTCCGCTGAATTGCCCGAATTTTGTTACATGCAGCATTATTAAACCCAGGTAACTAATTGGTGGTCCGGGTAATACCGGTACAAGGCAACCGATTATGCCCAGAAGCATAAGGAGTATACCCAATATTAGAAGAACATAATCTGACATTCGGAAATTGTTCAGAAAAGTTACAAGATTCAGGAAATATTATTTTTTCCCGAGATCATCAAAGTCGACATCAGTAAACTCTTCTGTATTAGGAGTCTGCTCTTCGTCACCCTTTTTGCTGTCTGTCAGAGGTATGGGATCCTGTAATTCATCCCTGCCATCATTAATATAGGTGACAGCATCTTTTAACCCTTCCGTAAACTTGTCAAAATCTTCCTTGTACAGGAAGATTTTATGTTTCTCGTAGAAGAACTTACCCTCTTTACCTACACGCTTTTTGCTTTCGGTAATGGTAAGATAATAATCCTCGTTACGGGTTGCTTTTACATCAAAGAAATAGGTTCTTTTCCCGGCACGTACAACCCTGGTGAAAATCTCATCTTTATGGTTTTTCCCCTCACTTCCGTTATCCTTAGCTTCATCTTTTATTCCTGTTTCTTCTTCCATTTCATTATCAGTTAGGGTTCGAGATTCAATTTGTATTGTCAAATGTAACAATTATTTTTTCAAATCAAAATAATGCATTCCTGATGATTATGAATTTTGATACATTGTTTTGACAGGAAATGAAAAAGCGTATTTTTGCAGCGGAATTCGTGGTTCTTTAAAGATGATAAGCAGACGATTGTTACGCATAAAAGCACTGACGGCTCTTTATGCACTTAACCGCAGGGAGGATGAAGATCTGGTCAAAGCTGAAAAAGAACTGATGTTCAGTATTCAGAAGACCTATGATCTTTATCATTATATCATGCTGCTTATTCTGGAAATTGCCGATATTGCAGAAGAGAAGATAGAACAGGCCCTTCAGAAAAAAGTGCCGGTACCGGAAGACCTGAATCCAAACAGACGCTTCGTCGACAACCTGGTAATAGCCAGGCTCAGAAACACACCCTCATTCACCAGGTATATAACATCCGCCACTCTATCCTGGATTAATTACTATCACATTGTCAGGTTGCTTTATAAAAAGATAACCGCATGGCCTGTTTATGAGGAATATATGAAATCGCCAGGCAACAATTACCAGCTTGACAAAAAATTCATAATACAGATCCTTAAAGGGATATTTGCCGATTCGGAAGACCTTGCCGCATGCCTCGAAGAACAAAGCATATACTGGAATGATGATTTGGAATTTGTACTTATGATGATAGAAAAAACCCTGAAAAGGAGTCAGGCTGATGAAGATAAAAATATTGAACTAATGCCCTTGTTTAAAAATGAAGACGACAAAGACTTTATTAAGATATTATTCAGGAAATCTGTCCTGAACAATCAGAAATATTCGGAACTTATAGAACGTAATACAACAAACTGGGAACTGGAACGTATCGCCCTTATGGATATTCTGGTAATGAGATTGGCTATTACCGAGATAATAGAATTCCCCGAAATTCCCATAAGGGTTACTCTGAATGAATACATTGAAATAGCAAAATACTATTGTACATCAAAAAGCAGTACCTTTGTGAACGGAATTCTTGATAATATAGTCAGGGAATTAAGGGGGGAAGGGCTCATTAAAAAATATGGCAGAGGCCTGATTTGAAAATAACCCGAAAACTAAATATAGAATTGAAGCTGATGATGCAAAAGTTTCAATTATATTTGTTGATTCTGGTTCCGGAAATTTCAGGATACAGAAGTGAAACATAAAACAATAATATAAAAGATAATTAATAATTAATATTACATAGAATGATCAGTTTTGCGTATTTATTTTTAATGGGACAACCTGCATCAGGCTCAGGAGGACAAAGTAATGCATTGATTACATTCTTGCCGTTATTACTTGTTTTTGTTGTTTTTTATTTTTTCATGATAAGACCCCAGATGAGAAAGCAGAAAGAAATGACTAACTACAGAAGCTCCCTGAAAAAAGGAGATAAAGTGGTAACAACAGGTGGTATTTACGGGAGAATACACGAAGTGAAAGACAATTACGTTATGATGGATGTGGGGGGTGATTTTAAACTTAAGGTTGATAAAAACGCTTTGCTAAAGGATCCGACAGCAGGAGAATAAACCTGTTTGAGAGGTATGGGAAAAAAGAAAGAAATACATCCTGAGAAACCTGTAAAGAAGGAATGGAGTTTCAATAACAGGAATTTTATGGTATTCGCCTTTTTCCTGCTGCTATCGTTTATTTTCTGGTATCTCAATTCTTTGGGTAAAGTTATAGATACAAATATCAGGTACCCGGTCAATTATACCAATATTCCAAAAGACAAAGGTGAGGTAAAAAACCTGCCGTCGAGAGTGTATCTGTATCTTAATGGTCCCGGTTATTCCATTCTGCAGATGAAAGTGACAGGTAACAGATCACCTCTGACAATCGACTTTTCAAAAGTCAGCTATCGGCCATTAAGAAACAATAATTCTGAAGACTATTACATCATAACCTCGGGTCTTGTCCAGAATCTGAATTCACAAATAAAATCTGAATGCAGGATTACATCGATAAAACCCGATACAATATTTTTTTCTTTTAAATAATTCGGCTCAAAGGCCCGGAAGAATACAGGCTCAATGATAATAAAATGATTGGGGGTTGTTAAATTATTGATATATAGGATGAAACAGGCTGGCATGAAACTTGGAATTACCGGGGGTATAGGGAGCGGGAAAACATCTGTCTGCAGAGTTTTCAATGTGTTGGGTATACCTGTTTTTTCAGCTGATCCTGAAGCGAGGAAGATAATGGAAAATGATATCGACATCAAAAATGAAATAAATGCCATAGTGGGTAAGGATATTTATCCTGAAGGACACTTAGACCGTATGGAACTCGCTTCTCTTATCTTTAATAACAAAAAACTGCTTGAAAAGGTGAACTCATTAGTTCATCCGGTTGTATTTGATAATTTTATCCGGTGGACAGAAAAACAAACGGCACCTTATGTGATAATGGAAGCTGCAATACTTTTTGAAAGCGGTGGTTATAAGCTTGTCGACAGGGTCGCAACCATTGTGGCACCGGTAGAAGAAAGAATATCGAGAGTAACACAACGCAATATGCTTAACAGGCATCAGGTAATGGAAAGAATAAAAAACCAGATGACCGACGAAGAAAGAATAAGCATGTCGGACTATATTATACATAACTCTGAAAATGACATGATAATACCTGTGATACTTGATATAAACAAGGATCTTTTAACACATTTGAATTCATAAATTAAATATGGCACGTTTCGGAAAATGGATTGGCGGTGGACTCGGATGGGTGATGGGTGGTCCTATAGGAGGACTCCTGGGATTTCTCGTCGGATCCATTGTCGATAGTACTACCGTCAGAACAACACCCTATACCTCATCGGATATGAGGACCACTCCTGCTGCATTCGGGGTAAGCCTCCTTGTGCTTATAGCAGCAGTAATGAAAGCCGACGGCAAGGTGATGAAATCGGAACTTGACTATGTTAAGGATTTTTTCGTCAGACAATTCGGAAGAGAATCAGCTGCTGAAGCAACAATGATGTTGAGGGATCTTCTGAAACAAAAGATACCACTGCGAGATGTATGCAGCCAGATCAGCAGGAATATGGATTATTCATCACGTCTTCAGCTCCTTCACCTTCTATATAATGTATCCCTTGCAGATGGCACTATTCAGAAGTCTGAGATAGACACAATTGACGCAATTGCAGGTTACATGGGGATTTCTGAATCGGACTTCGTATCGATAAAGAATATGTTTGTACCCGAAACGGATTCGCTGTATAAAATACTTGAAATCGAACCTTCAGCCACAGACGATGAAGTTAAAAAAGCATACCGCCGAATGGCCATGAAGTACCATCCCGATAAAGTCAGTCATCTGGGCGACGATTTCAAGAAAACAGCTGCCGACAAATTCAAAAAGGTAAATGACGCATATTATAAGATTAAGAAAGAGAGAAATATGGTCTGATAGTCATAAAACTGCCAAAATAATACACAGATACCGATACAAAAGTTAAATTAGTACTCAAAATTATTACCATGGTTTTAAAAGATATCCTGTCAATATCGGGTCAGCCCGGCCTCTTTAAATTCATCGCCCAGGGTAAAAATGCAATTGTTGTTGAACACCTCGAGACGAAGAAGCGGAGTAGTGCGTTCGGGTCAGCAAAGGTAAGCTCACTAGAGGAAATATCTGTATTTACAGAGAATGAAGATATGCCCCTGGGTAAGGTATTCGACCTTATCTATGAAAAAGAGGACGGAGGACCTGCCATTGATCATAAATCAGAACCTGAAAAGCTCAAGACATGGTTCGAAACTGTTGTCCCTGAGTATGACCGGGAACGGGTTTATAACAGTGATATCAAAAAGATAGTACAATGGTATAATATCCTGCATTCACTCAACCTGCTGGAACCTGATAAGCCTGAGGAAAAAGAGGCTGAGCCTGAGAAAGAACCCGGGTCAGGAGAAAAAGCCAGTAAGGCAGTGAAAGAGAAAAAACCGGCAGCAAAGAAACCGGCTGCAAAGAAATCAGCTCCAAAGAAAAGCCCTGCAAAAAAGAAACCTTCAGGTAAAGCAAAGGCAGATTAAAAGTTTCCTGTAATGAATTTTGGCGGTAATGAAGTGATATATGATTATGATAGTTCACGGATAATCATAATCCCTGTACCATACGATGATACAAGCACATGGATAAAGGGTTCGGATAAAGGCCCTGATGCCATAATGGAAGCCTCCGTTAATCTGGAGTTTTATGATATAGAAACTGACACAGAGGTACACAAACAGGGTATCCATACGATAGATCCTGTCGGTGAAAAGAGATCACCGGAAGCTCTTGTGGATGCTGTTTATCAGAAAACGAAAGATATTATCAATGACAGGAAATTCCCTGTTATTGTCGGCGGCAACCACACAGTAAGCATTGGTGCCGTAAAAGCTTTTACCGAATGCTTTCCCGGTTTGTCGGTACTTCAGCTCGATGCACATTCCGACCTCAGGCAGGAATATGAAGGATCCTGCTATAACCATGCATGTACAATGGCACGTATAGGTGAATATGCACCTTTTATCCAGTTAGGTATACGTAGTGTGTCAGCCGAAGAAATGCCTTATATCGATAACGAAAGGATCTTTTATGCCCATAAGCTAAAATATGATAAGAGCTTATATCAAAGTGCCATCGACATACTCAGTGAAAATGTTTATATCACCATCGATCTCGATGTCTTCGATCCGTCACTCATACCATCAACGGGAACACCTGAACCAGGAGGCCCCGATTACTATGAGCTTATGCATTTCCTGAGAGATGTGGCTGCTAAGAGAAATATTGTCGGTTTCGATATTGTTGAATTATGTCCGTCAACAACCAATAAAGCTCCTGATTTCGTGGCAGCAAAGATCATCTACCAGCTGCTGAGTTATGTAACCTCACCCCCAAAATCCCTCCCGACCTAACGGCCGGGACAAGCTCTCTCCCGGGGGAGAGGGGGACTAAATATGGTGAGTTGCACTTGAGCCCCCTTCTCCCGCCGGGAGAAGGGGGTTGGGGGGTGAGGTAATATCCGGGGATCATTCTTCCTTCTTCGCCTCCTCCCATATCTCATTCATATCATCAAGACTCATGTCGTGAAGTGATCTGCCTTTCCTGATAGTTTCTTTTTCGAGGTAGTTAAAGCGTTTTATGAATTTCCTGTTTGTTTTTTCGAGAGCAGCTTCCGGATCAATGCCATATAGCCTTGAGGCATTTATTATGGAAAACATAACATCGCCTATTTCCGACTCGATATTTTCTTTGTCGTGGCTGCTGATCTCGTTTTTGAGTTCAGTGATCTCCTCCAGCATCTTATCCCATATCTGGTCGGGTTTTTCCCAGTCGAACCCCACACCCCTCACTTTCTCCTGTATCCTGTTGGCTTTTACTATGGCAGGTAAGGATGAGGGTACTCCCGACAATACGGGCTTATAACCGTTCTTTTCCCTTATCTTCAGTTTTTCCCAGTTTTCTTCGACCTCTGTTGAACCGGATACTTTAACATCACCGAATACATGTGGGTGCCTGTATATCAGTTTTTCATTTATCCCTTTCAAAACATCTGCTATGTTAAAAAAGCCTTTTTCCGATCCTATCCTGGCATAAAAGACAAGATGGAGCATCATATCCCCGAGTTCATTCCTTACTCCGTCAGGATTATCAGAGTAGATTGCATCTGCAAGCTCATATGTCTCTTCTATAGTCAGCTTTTTAAGGCTTTCCCATGTCTGTTTCTTATCCCAGGGACAGTTTTCCCTTAACTTATCCATTATGGAAAGAAGCTTTTCAAATTCTTCCTTACTTCTTTTTTTATCATTCATCAGCAGCAATTTTAAAAGAGGCGGTTAGGTGGTGCCGGTTTATCGGCCTGGTCAATACGTATCACAGAACCTGATGTCAGGCTCAACAGCTCTGCCACATCTGCTCCGTTAATCGATATTTCGAGCAGGTCGAGAGAATTAAAACGTGCAAGCAGTTCGCCAACAGGAACATCACTGTATCTTTCCACAATTTGTTCAGTATAGTTTTTATTACTCTGTATCAGGATCCTGTATTTCTTTTTGTCAAAAACCCTGTAAAAGATCTCTCTGGTAATATTCGAAATTGCATTGCCATATGAGTCGATAAAGATGATACTTCCTATAATGACGTCCTTATCAATAGTAGCTCTTAAGGGCACCCTTTCACTAATGGTTTTCAGTTTTTTACCGAGATCTGCCGGCTTCTTGCCCGATACCAGTGCAGCCGCCGCCCTGGCAAATATATCCAGTTCGTCAGTGTTTTTTTTATGATCAATGCTCACCACTTCATCAGGATCGGAATTAAGGATAAGATTGAATATCCCATTGTCGGCACCAATAAAAAAATGATTCGCCGATCTGACAATGAGATAATCCTTGCCTGTTTCGATTTCAGAATGGACACATATTATATGTATGCTTCCCTCGGGGTAGTTGGACCATGTGTTCCTGATGACAAATGCTGCATGTGAAATGTTGAATACCGGGATATTGGTGGCATTATCAATTATAGTAGTTCCGGGACATAAATGGCATAATTTACCCTTTATGATTCCATGATAGATATCGTCAGGCTTCCATTCCGTTGTAAGGGTAATAATTGCCATAGGGAAAAAACTTATGGCAAAGATAATCTTCTAAAGAAAAATAAGCTTACTTTGTACCCTTCTGCAGAACATTTTTATTGTTTTTTATTTGATGACAGAGATAGTAATTTTTCTTGAGGATATAGATCCTGTCGTTTTCTTCGGCACCAACAATCAATTGCTCGACAAAATCAGAAGCTTTTTTCCGAAAATAAAGATACTTGCACGTGGTAATGAATTAAAATGCTTAGGAGAGGAGTCGGAAATAACAATATTTGCCGAGAAATTCAATGAACTGATCGAATATTATCATAAGTATCATCGTCTTGATGAACAGGATATTGAAAAATATTTCCTCGACGCGGAACATATGAAAACTGCATCAAGTGGTGATTTTGAGCAGATACTGGTTTTTAATACCACAGGTAAACCCGTAAGGGCAAGAACCGTTAATCAGCTGCTCCTGGTATCTGATTATAAGATAAATGATCTGATAATAGCAGAGGGTCCTGCGGGAACAGGGAAGACATACACCTCTATTGCGTTGGCAGTCAGGGCACTGAAGGAGAGGGAGGTAAAGAAGATCATTCTTACACGGCCAGCTGTTGAGGCAGGAGAGAGGCTTGGGTTTTTGCCGGGTGATATGAAGGATAAACTGGATCCGTATCTCCAGCCGCTATATGATGCCCTGCATGATATGCTACCCTATAAGAAGCTTGAAACATTGCTGGAGGATGCAACGATACAGATTGCACCTCTTGCTTTTATGAGGGGAAGAACACTCGAAAATGCATTTGTGATACTCGACGAAGCACAGAATGCTACAATAAACCAGTTGAAAATGTTCCTGACACGTATGGGTATTAACTCTAAATTCATTATGACAGGCGATACGACCCAGATAGACCTTCCGAGACGAAATGAATCGGGACTTCTGCAGGCGATGAGGATTTTAAAGGGTATTGAAGGTGTATCGATTATTAAATTTGATGAGCGTGATATTGTGAGACATAAGCTTGTGAAGGATATTGTTAAGGCATATGATCAGGAAGAAAACGGGGAGACCCCCCAACCCCCCTAAAGGGGGTTCAAACCCATCATTATTAAGGGTTTATAGCCCCCCTTTAGGGGGGTTGGGGGGTGTACAGGACATTGAGAAAACAACAAGATATGAAACATACTATAGTTACTACAAACTTCAAATTCCCGGGTCAGAAAAGCGTTTACAGGGGAAAGGTGAGAGATGTATATAATATCGATGACAAATATCTCCTGATGATAGTGACTGACAGGATATCTGCCTTTGACGTTGTCCTTCCAAGGGGAATACCATATAAAGGTCAGGTACTGAATCAGATTGCATCCAAATTCCTTGATGCCACAAAGGATATTATACCGAACTGGAAAATTGCCACTCCGGATCCGACTGTGAAATTCGGGCACAAATGTGAGCCCTATCCTGTTGAAATGATCGTAAGGGCATATCTCACAGGCAGTTCGTGGAGAACGTACAAGGCAGGAGCAAGAGAAATATGTGGTATCCCTGTACCAGATGGTATGAAGGAACACCAGAAATTCCCCGAGCCGTTGATTACACCAACGACAAAAGCTGAACACGGACAGCATGATGAAGATATTTCAAGGGAGGAGGTCATTAAGAAAGGACTTATTCCCGAGGACGAATATAACCTGATAGAGAAATATTCTATGGAGATATTCCTGAGAGGTTCTCAGATAGCAGCCGAACATGGCTTGATTCTTGTTGATACCAAATATGAGTTTGGTAAAAAAGATGGTATGATATACCTTATAGATGAAATAAACACCCCTGATTCATCGCGTTATTTTTATGCTGATGAATACCAGGAACGATTTGATAAAAATCTTCCGCAGAAACAATTATCAAAGGAATTTGTCAGGGAGTGGCTTATGTCACACGGATTCCAGGGAAAAAAAGGCCAGCAGGTACCCGAAATGACGGATGAGTTTGTAAATATGGTATCGGAAAGATATATCGAACTATATGAAAATATAACAGGTGAACATTTTATCAAAACAGATATATCGGATATACACGACCGGATTGAAAAAAATTGCAGGAAATTCCTTGATAGTATATAAAGTCCAATGAAATGAATATCAGGGAATATTATATAACTCTGCCCATTTTGTTCCTTTTCCTTGCAATCAGCCTGCAATCAGCTGCACAGGTTGTGGTTGAACGATCAAAGGATAAGGCTATTATCTCAGGCACAGCATACTATATCCATAAGGTAAAAAAGGGAGAAACAGCATATTCTATATCAAGGGCATATGGCATATCCGTTGAGGAGCTTACCAGGGAAAACCCCCCGGCACTTTATGGTATTAATGAGGGACAAATTCTGAGAATACCTGTCATCCCTGAAGCTGAGCCTGAAGATGATGTGAAAATTAAATCACAGAGGGATGAGTCATTATATATTTATCATACCCTCAAACCGGGTGAAACAGTATATGCTCTTTCACGACTATACGGTGTTTCCGAAAATGATATCATTTCAGCAAACCCAGGCATAGATATAAATGAACTGCCTGTAGGAGCTGAAATTGCTGTTCCAAGACGGGAATTCAAAACAGCCAGCAATGAATTTGAGGAGGTACAGAGGAAAGACCGTCTTTTTCATAAGGTGGTCAGGGGAGAATCATTGTCATCAATAGCTGAACAGTATGGAGTTTCGCTCAGGGACCTGAGACGGGAGAACAGGGATATACGGTTTCCACAGGTTGGCGATTATTTAAGAATACCGGTTGATACCCCTGAGGAAGAGGACATAGGTGATATGGCAGCCGACTCTTCAGAGATGGAAACGGAATCATATGAATTAATGACAATACCATCAGCTTATACAGCGGTAAAGGATCTCAGAGGTTCGATGGATATCGCAGTATTGCTGCCTTTTTATCTTGAAGAAAATGCCGTAAGAACAGATATAGATTCCTCGAATATAGTAAAAGGTAAAAGAATATATAAGGTTCTCGACCGTTCTGACGACTGGATATATCCGCGTAGTATAGGATTTGTTGAGATGTATGAAGGTATACTGATGGCTGCAGACACACTCCGTGCACTCGGACTCGATATAAATATTAATGCCTATGACATTAAAAGTGATACTATTGAGTTAACAAGGCTGCTCCGCAACGACATATTATCAGACATGGATCTTATAATTGGACCGGTATATTCACATAACCTTGCTGCTGTTGCCTCTTATGCAAGTCGGCACAGGATACCTGTCGTGTCACCGGTGCCTCTGATGAATAATTCGGTACTTGACGACAACCCCACTGTCTTTATGGCCAATTCATCGCTCGAAGTAGCCCAGAATACAATAGCAAAAAGAATAACAGAATACTATAACGACAATTTTGTCTTCATACATGCCGATACCACGGGAATTGATCCGGGAATAAAATATTTCAGGGAGAGGATATTGAACGAGCTTAGCAAACGGTTGCCCTATGAGGAGATCAAATTCAAGGAATTCCTTTTTTACAGTCGCTCAGTATTTGACAATGATTCTATCAACAGACTCTCACAGGCTCTTTCGGAAGAATATGGAAACGTAATTATTATCGCCTCGGAAGATGCTTCCATAATAAGCGAGTCATTACAGGATATTCATACTCTCTCCAGGAATTATGAGATAAAGGTATTCGGATATCCGGCAATGAGAGGTATTGATAATCTTGACCCCCGATACCTTTTCGAACTTAATATTTTTATGTATTCACCATATTGGATCGATTATTCGAGGGATGACGTTAAGGATTTTACTGCCGGCTTCAGAAAGAAATTTTACAACGAGCCTGCCGAGCTGAGTTATGCCTGGCAGGGCTATGATATAGCATATTTCTTTATTAGCGGACTGGCGATGCATGGAAGAAGATTTTTATCGCATCCCGAGATTCATAATCCTGATCTCCTTCAGACCAGGTTTGATTTCCGCAGAAAAACGAGAAATGACGGATTCGAGAACCAATGTCTTTTTCTCATAAGGTATACAAATGATTATGAGATAAAGCTGATAAGTGAATACGAATATCTGCAGGAATGGTAAATATTGCTTATGTTAATAAAAATTAACATTCGGGAATATTTACATTATAACCATTGTCTATATAACAGATAATAATGAGAGTATCCTACAAGCTGGCTGACGATGATGAATTGGTTAAAGCGTCACTGGATGGTGATAAACTGGCATTTGGGGAGATAGTGGAACGATACAGGAAAAATGTCGCCCGCACAGTTAAGGGAATGCTCGGAGATACAGTATATGCTGAAGACATAGGACAGGAAGTATTTATTAATCTTTATAATTCGTTAGGCAGTTTCAGGGGAGAGGCAAAATTATCGACATATATTCAGAGAATAGCAGTAAACCTTACTCTGAATGAGATTAAAAGAAGAAAACGTTTCTTTTCGATGTTTTCCCATAAAGGGAATGAAGAAATGACCGAAGTTGAAATTGCAGATGCAGGAAATGAAGAAAAAGTGGAGGCAAAGGAAATTGTGAATAAAGCATTGGCGGATCTTGATCCTAAATTCAGGATAGTTGTGACTATGAGGCTTTTACAGGGATATTCCACTAAGGAAACTGCCGAAATACTTAATTTGCCGCTTGGTACAGTGCTCTCAAGACTATCAAGAGCACAGGAACAATTAAAAGAAAAAATAAAGTTATTATGAAACCGTCAGAATTAAAAAAGCTCATTAACCAGGCACTGGATCCTGAGACAGACACAGGGAAGATAGCTGAAAGGCTTCAAAACGAAGGTGTTTCCTATGACTTTAAAGACGGATTTACTGAAAAAATCACAGACAGGTTGTCTTCTGTATCCCTGGTATTAAAACGTGAGACGGAATTCAGAAGAAACCTGAACCTGGTATTTTACAGAATCGCCATAACAGGTATTGCAGCAATTATAATACTGGCGTTATCGATATTTATTGCACAGGATTCATTTTCATTCAACTCATTACTTGGTCTGGGTGATTCTTATGATGAAACAATTGTCTGCCTGTTAACCGGAAATTAAGATTAAAGAATATGAAAGCAAGACCCGTAATACTAGTTATTATAACCCTTTTTATCGGATTTGTCCTCGGTTGGCTGACCTCGGCACAGGTGAGGATACAAAGGCTCAAACCTGTCAGGTTTTACTATTCAGAGGACAGGTTTAAGGAGGGATTCTTTAGAACCATACAGCCTGATGATAAACAAAAGGCCGAAATAGAAAAGATTCTTGAGAAATATGCAAAGCTTAACAGTGACCTCATGACTGATTTCAGAAAGGA
>Ga0272441_10003815_pt1 | contig 28170 bp, 16 predicted proteins | sample SSMProp6N_FD_193582 | JGI IMG/M metagenome (GOLD analysis project Ga0272441, IMG submission 193582) | Marine sediment archaeal communities from Little Sippewissett salt marsh, Falmouth, MA, United States - SSM-Prop-6N | ecosystem: Environmental > Aquatic > Marine > Wetlands > Sediment ... | reverse complement strand
CGAGGGCGAGCGCGCCCTGCCCGAGGGCGTGCGCGGCTTCAGCGGGCAGGTCCGGGGCGTGGTGACGGCGAAGGGCGACAAGCACGTCTTCTTCTTCAAGGTCGCACGCGTGCTGCGCGTCTGGGAGGGAAACAAGGCGAGGACGCCCGGGGCGCTCGCGGGGCGCACCGTGCGCGTGGGTCCGCGCTGGGTCAAGAACCGGCACGGCAAGTGGCGCCCGGTCGAGCTGCACGTGCTCTTCATCCGCAAGCTCCAGGTCGGGCACGAGATGACCCTCGAGATCCGGAACGTCGAGGGCGACCATTTCCAGATACTGGAACTGTCGGGCCCCCAGCGCGAGTGGGCCGCCCGCGGAGGCGAGGGCGAGGGCGAGCGTGAAGGCGACCGTCCCCGCAACGGTGACGGCGACCGCGAGGGTCCGCACGAGGGCGAAGGCGGGGACGACGGCGTCCGCGAGGAAGAGGTCGAGGTCGACTTCGAGGCGGACGCCCAGATTGATGCGTTGCCCGAGGGCGTGCGCGGCTTCAGCGGGCAGGTTCGGGGCGTCGTGAACCGCAAGGGCGACAAGCACGTCTTCATCTTCACGGTCGCGCGCGTGCTCAAGGTCTGGAAGAACAACAAGGCGGAGAACCCCGAGGCGCTTGCGAACCTGACCGTCCGCGTCGGCCCGCGCTGGGTCAAGGGAGAGGGCGGCAAGTGGCGCCCGGTCGAGCTGCACGTGCTCTTCATCCGCAAGCTCCAGCCCGGCCAGGAGGTCACGCTCGAGCTCCACAACGTCGAGCGCGACCACTTCGCGATCCTCGAGCTCTCAGGCCCCCAGCGCGAGTGGGCCGCTCGCGGCGGCGAGGGCGACGCGGAGCGCGAGGGCGAGGGCGAACGCCCCCGCGAAGTCGAGCGTGAGGGCGAGAGGAGCTCCTTCGTGCTCAACGAGCGCGCCAAGGAGGAGGGACGCGTCCTCGCCGTGGTGAAGGGGGTCGAGAAATCCAAGCTGGTGGTCAAGGTCCTGAAGACGAACGGCAGGGGCCGCATCAAGCCCGGCCAGACCGTCACGTTCTTCTGCCAGTGGGAACTCAAGGAGAAGAGCCTGAATCCAAAGAAAGGCCACAACTGGCGCCCGGCCAGGCACGAGATGCACGCGATCCGCGCCTTCAAGAAGGGCGAACGCGTGGAGATCGGCTACTACCACGACGAGCACCCGCGCATCCGCTCGATCGAGGCCGCGGGCGACGGACCCGCGGAGAAAGCGCCGGACGACGCGCTGGAGTTCTAGCCGGAGCGATTCTCCGAAAGCAGCCGGGCCGCGGGAATGACTCCCGCGGCCCGTTTTCTTTTGGCGCCCTGTCCTCCCCTACTCGAATACCTTCAGCAGATCCTCGAGCGGAGTGGCCGGCCCGTCCTCGCCGCCCGCGGGCGTCGGCGCCTCGGGAACGACGAGCGCGGGCGCGTCGGGCCAGGGCTCGACGCCGCCCGGCGCCATGCGCAGCGCCTCGAAGGGCCCGTCGCAGGCAGGCACGTGCCCCATGGCCACGCGCAGAGAGAGGTCCCCCGGGAAGAGCAGGATCGACTGGAGGTTGATCCCGCGAAGGGGCACGCCCTCGGCCGCGGTGAAGTTCATGCTTCGGTCGATCCGGCCGTGGTGCGCATGGAGGAGGCGGTTGAGCGTCCCGTAGCGTCCCGTCCCGTAGCCGTCGCGGCCCTCGGGCGGCGGAAAGTGGAAGCGCCCGCCGGGCAGGCGATGACCGTTCGCCGCGACGACGAGCCCCCTCTCGGCGCGCCGGACCCCGACCGCCTCGGCATCGAACTCGAGCACCGCGGCGTCCGGCGGCGAGCCGCCGGCCACGAGCTGTGCCGTGCCGCACGCGCGCGGCGTGCGCGCGAGGAGCGCGGTCGCCTCGTCCACGCTCGCGCACTCCTCGGCGACCATGCGCAGCAGGAAGCAGGTCGAGACCCCGTCGAGCGAATTCTCGCCGGTCTCGGCCGTGTTGTTGCTCGTGACGAGCCCCTTCTCGTTCATCAGGGTCCAGCCGTTGATAATACCGGCCCAGGTCGCGGTCACGAAGCGGTGGTAGCCGTCGGGGCGATAGTCGATGAGGATCGCCGCGCGCTTCGAAACGCCGCGGTCGAAGTAGTCCATGTTCCGCCCGGCGACGAGCTCGCCCGTGGCCGTGGCCGGACCGAAAGCGGCGTAGGCCGTGCACTGCGCGGCCGCGTCGTCTTCTTCCTGGAAATCCCATGGCATCGCACGCGCCACGTCGCCGAAAAGCTGAAGGTAGATGAGGCACCGCTCGTCCACGCCCGCGGCGTCGGCGAGCGCGGCGAGCTCGCGGCGGTAGCGCTCGGGCAGGGCGCGCGCCATGCGCTCGGCCGCGACGAGGTTCGCCTCGCCCGTGTCGCCGACCACGGTCCGGACGACGTAGCGCACCTCATCGCGCAGGGCCGTGCCGTGGGCGTGGCCCATTTCCTCGGGCGTGCCCGAGAGCGCGAGCACGCGGCAACCGCCGACGCGGCGGACCTCGGGAACCGGCTCGGACGGCAGGAGCAGGAGCACGGCCGCCGCGGCTGCGAGCGACACGGCGAGCGTCAGGAGAAACCGGCGCCGCCGGCTCGGGCCGGGCGGGCGGGAATGCGCGTCGGGCGCGCGGGGCACGGAAGTTCAGCCCTTGCGGGTGGGTGAGAGGCGACCCTTGTGGGACTCGCGGAGGTGATGCTTGACGACCTTGCCCTCGGCCATGTAGATCACTTCCTCGGCGATGTTCGTCGCCTGGTCGCCGATGCGCTCGAGCGCGAGCGCGGCCTGGAGGAAGTCGGCCATGACGGAGGCCAGGTGCGGCCGTGCCTCGGTCATGGCCGTGAGGGACGCGATGATCTCGCGGCAGCGCGCGTCGACGAGCGCGTCCTCCTCGATGATCTGCCAGGCTAGGCGGCCGTCGCGGTCGATGAGCGCCTCGACGCTCTGGCGGACCATGACCTCGATCCGGTCCAGGAGCTCGGCAAAGAGCTGCCCGCCGTCGGCGTCGGTGGAGTCGTACTTAAGCATGTTCAGGACGTGCTGAGAGATCGTCACGGCCTGGTCGCTGATGCGCTCGAGATCGTTGTTGATCTTGATCGCGGCCGCCACGAAGCGGAAGTGGGACTGGTCCATCCGGCCGTTCTGAAGCAGGTCCAGGCAGAGCCGGTCCGTCTCGATCTCCATCTCGTCCACGTCAATGTCGAAGGAGATCACCTCGTAGGCGAAGCGCGGGTTGCGGTCGATGAGCGCCATGACCGCGGTGTCCACGTTGCGCTCGACCATCTCCGCCATGGCGGCGAGCCCGCCCTCCAGCCGCGCGAGCTTTCCGTTCACGTCGGCCTCGCCCCCCGCCCCGCCCGGCGCCTCAGCCCGGGGGGCGGCGACTTCCGCCGGGACCGTCCCGGACGCCTTCGCCCTGTGCGGCTTCGGCTTCGACCTGCGCTTCGCGGCCACGCGCTACGCCTCCGGTTTTCCGCTCCCCCGCCCGAAGATCCGCCGGAAGAGGTTCTTCACCTTGCTCGCCAAGTCCCCGCCGGCGAGCTGGGCGAGCTCGTCGCTGTCGAGCCAGCGACCGAAGCAGACCATGCACGTGTCGAAACGGACGTGTCGGCCCTCGATCTCGCCCCGCACCCGGACGAAGTTCCCGCCGCAGGCCGGGCAATTCCCCTGGGGGACGCCCTCCGGGTGCTCCGAGGCGCCCTCGGGCAGGGAGCGCGCCAGATCCGATCGCGGAACCTCCGAGATGGCGCGGTCGATCTCGTCGAAGTCGAACCACGCACCGCCGCACTTCTCGCAGCGGTCCACCCGGACATCCCCGCAGGGCGTCTCGACCAGTTGAGCCTCACAACGCGGACAGATGCGCATCGCCGTGCTCCCAACCGTCGGGGAAGGCGGGCGGGTTGACCCGCCGTTCTCCCCCGTCCTCGTTCTCCCCCTACCGTTGCGCCCTCTCGAGGAGATCTTCCAGGTCGATCTCGCCGCGCACGAAGGGCCCCAGGTCCTTCTCGGGGACCGGGACCGTGTCACCGCCTACGAGCAGCACCACGTGCTGCGCTCCCACCGGGTCGGACGTGTAGGCCAGGGGGGCCCGGTCGTGGTCGTTCGGCCTTCGGCCGGCCACCAGCCGGTACTGCGCGAGGATCGCCCTCTCCTCCTTCTCTCCCAGCCGGGCCCCGGGGATCGAGAGCTGGACGTAGTCCGGCTGGAGATCCTCGAGGTTCCTCGGAAACCGGCCGTGGTCCGTCGCGTAGTTCTGCAGGCCCCTCCAGATGAGGCGCAGGCGCTTCTCGTGCACGGAGTGTCCGGAACTCGCGGTCGCGCTCGAGAAGAACGGCAGGACGGCGATCGCTCCCACCGCGGCCAGGGGCACGAAGCCGGTCGGCGAGTAGATGTCGGCGCGGACCAGGTCTCCCAGGCGGCGATTGGTCCAGGCCGTTCCGCTGAGGTGAGGGAGTATCTCGTCCAGCAGCGGCAGGGCGTCCGCCCCCTTCCCGCCCAGGAACATGCCCAGGAGGGGCGAATCGGCCGCGGCGTACAGGAGTTCGACCGCGCGCTCGGTGTCGAGATAACCAAGGGAGGAGGCCTCCGCGAGGGGCAGGCCGCGCAGGGCCTCCTTCACGTGCGGCAGCGCCAGGACGTTCCGCCGCCGTCGCGATGCATTGCGCAGGCTCTTGCGGAGGACCTCGGCGCTCGAGGTCACCACGAGGACTCGGTCCTTGGTAATGCAGTACGCGCCCAAACCGACGGCGGACGCCCCCGGCGTCATGGGCAGGGCACCCAGCCCGCCGCCGGAGAGCTTTCGGGCGGAGGCACGACCCGCCCCCCCCAACTTCTCACCCTTCGGCACGAAGTGGAGGGTTTCGCCCATGAAGTTCTCGGTTCCGGTGACGCCCATCTTCGCGTGGAGGGGCCGCAGGATGGCGTGGAGAGGCTTGGGATCCTTCACCCCGGCCACGATGAGAAGATCGAGGCCGCCGGCCCGGGACACGAAGGCCCCGCTCCCGAGGCGGCCGTCAAACGCGGCGAGGAGGTCCTTCTTCTCGATCTCCGCCCCGCCCAGCAGGAGCTTGAACCCCTTGCCGGGGAGGCTGTTCATCAGATCGATCATGGAGTCGAGGTCCGCGTTGGTAACCTCGAAGTAGAGGGCGTCTGGCGAGACATAGCGCAGGATCGCGGCGTTCTGCGCGATCGGCTCGCGGGCGAGCGCGCTGATCTCGGCCAGGGCCCCGCGCACGGCCATCCGCTCGTGCACGCGCGCGCCGTCGACGACGAGCGCGTAGTGAAGCGCCCCGAGCTTCGCGGCCTTCTTCCCGAGGATCGCCGAGAGGAGCGGCTTGACCCCTCCGACCGCGTCCGGCTTGGCCGAGGCCAGAAGGCGATCCAGGTCCATCGAGAAGTAGAGGTCCACCTCCGCCTTCCCGGCGAGTACCCTCACGCACTCGGTCCGGGCGGCGCTGCCCTCGAAGGAGCCCGCTCCGCCACCGGTCGCGAGCTTCACTGCCGCCTCGGCGGTGCCCAGGTCGGTCGCGAGCACGCAGAGGTTCTCCACGAACCCGTGGTAGACGGTCACACCCTCGCCGAGAACCTCGCTCAGGGGGACGCCGGCCACGAACTTCTCGCGGACCGCGACGGTTCGGGTACCGCGCGCGCCGGCAAGCGCGACTGCGAGGTCCCGCGCGGCGGCCGCGACGGTGAGACGCTTCTCGTCCCCCACCGCGGCCACGAGAATCGCCGCCACGCCGTCCTTGCGCTTCAGGAGGCCGATCGCCGCGTCGTCCGAGAGATGTCCGACCAAGTCCACCGCCCTCGCGAGGAAGGCGAACGACGGGCCCCCGGGCGCGGGCGACTCTAGGCGCGCGCTGATCCGTTTCAGGAGCTTTCGCATCCCGGGCTCGGCCGCGAGCTTGCCGAGGGAGCAGTCGGTCAGGAGCGTGCGGGTACGCCCCAGATCCGTGAGCCACAGGGCCGCGACGGCATCGGCCGGCACCGCCTGTAGAGAGTGCAGCTGCTTCTTCGGGACCACCGGCTCGGCCGTGGGCTCCGTCCCGGGCCCCGGCTCGACCGACGGGCGGACCGTCGGCTCCACCTCGCTCCCCTGCGGCGGCGGCGGGAGCGGGAAGAGATAGTCCGGCGGCGCCAGGGCCTCCTCGGGGGGAGCCTCCGGCGGCGGCGGCGGCGGGACGAACTCCTTCGTGTTCTCGACCTGGACGGGCTCTCCGTCCGCCCATACCGCCGAGCCGAGGCACAGAAGCGCTGCACACGAGGCCGTGAGGATGACGGCCGTTCTCAGAAACCTCATGACGAGGGCCCTCCACGTGGATGCGCGCTCGCCGCGCACGCGCGCATTATAACCTTTTCGCGTCTCCCGTCCAGAGCTTTGCGACGGCATGATCACCCCCCCCTCTGACCTTGCACCAGGGCCACGAGAAGGACCGCGCTCAGCACGGCCAGCACCAGCACCACGAGCCAGGGCCCCCACCGGCGCAGCCAGCGCCGTTGCCGCCGTCGCCGGATCTGGCCGGGCCGGATCGGTGCGGGCGAGACGTAGGCGACCGGCCGGCGACGGCGCGTCGCGACGGGCACCGACCGCAGGGCCGTCCGCTTTCCGCGCGACGCAGCGGCCGAACGCTTCGGCGGACGCACGCGCGCGCTCTTCGGCGGGCGGTCCTGATAGATCAGCAGGAGATCCTCGAGGAGCTGGGCGGGGTTCTGGTAGCGATCGGCACGGTCCTTGGCCATCATGCGCTCGAGCATGAGCACGAGCCCCTCGCTGAGCTCCGGTGCGTGCGCGCGGGGATCGGGGATGTCCTCCTGAATATGCTTGAGCATGATCTCAGCCGCGCTCTTGCCCTCGAAGGGGGGATGGCCGGTGACCATCTCGTAGAGCGTCGCGCCGAGGGCGTAGATGTCGCTGCGGGTGTCGATCTCGGCCTCGCCGCGCGCCTGCTCGGGCGAGAAGTAGAAGGGCGTGCCCATCGCGGAGCCGGCGTCGGTGATGCGCGGCTTGGCCGCGAGGGACTGGTCCACGGCCAGGCCCAGGTCCGCCAAGCGCACCGTGCCCTCCACGTCGATCAGGATGTTGTCGGGCTTGATGTCGCGGTGGACGAGCTTCTCGCCCCAGGCGTGCTCGAGCGCCTGCGCGACCTGGATCACGATGGAGAGCGCCTCCTTCTCCGGCAGCCGGCCGCGCTCGCCGAGGACGCTGAACACGTCCGTTCCCTCGACGTACTCCATCGCGAGGTAGTGGTAGCCGTCGGCCTCACCGATGTCGAGCGCGCGTACGATGTTCGGATGCGAGAGTTCGAAGGCCGCGCGCGCCTCCTGCTCGAAGCGTGCGAGGAAGGCCTCGTCCCGTGCGCGACTGCGCGGCAGGATCTTGAGCGCGATGACCGTGTCCGTGCGCGTGTCGCGCGCGCGGTAGACCGCGCCCATCCCGCCCTCGCCGAGCTTCGCCAGGAGCTCGTAGGGCCCCACCCGCGCCTCGCTCAGCGCCAGCGACCGCGCGAGCGCGGTCAGCCGCTCGAGCTGCCCGGCCGTGAGGTACCCCTTGCGCACGAGGAGGTCGCCGAAGCGGGTGTCGCGGCCCTCGCCCTCGGCCGCGTCAGCCTCGGCCAGGCACTCGTGGACCTCCTCCTCGGTCGCGAGTCCCTGCGCGACCGCGAGCTGGCTCAGGCGCTGTTCCTTCTCCGTCGGCAAGGCTCTTCCCCGTCCGCTTTCCCGGCCCAGAGTCTAATCGCACGCCCGGCGTGTATCAAGGCGCGGACGCGCGCCTCCCGGCCTAGGCCAGTCGCGAGCGCAACGCGCGCCACAGGAGCGCGGCCAGCGCGGCGCCCGGAAGGATCACGACCCCCAGGAGAATCACGCACATCCCGGCTGCGTGCCGGTAGAGCCCATAGTGGATCTCCGTGAAGAATCGGACCGTCAGCGTCGTCGTGCCCGCCGGTACGACGAGCACGGAGGCCCCGTTCTCGGCCACGCAGAGCACGAATGCGAGGAACCAGGCCACGATCAGGCCTCGCCAGGCCAGGGGCAGCACCACCTCGAGGAGCGTATCGGTCCGGTCGCAGCCGTCGAGCGCGGCGGCGTCCAGGAGCTCACGGGGCAGGCGTCGGACCGAGGGCAGGAGCGCGAGCACCGCGAAGGGAAGCGTCCGAATCACGTAGGCGAGAATGAGAATCAGCGGCGAGTCGGCGACCCGGCCCGCCAGCCCCGGCCGGTTCAGGAGCATGAGGAGTCCGATCCCGACCAGCGGCGCGGGCGTGGCCACGAGCAGCACCAGCAGCGCGCCGGCCACGTGGCGCAGCGGGGCGATCCTCACCAGGAGCCAGGCGAGGGGCGCGGCGAGTATCACGCAGCACGTCGCCGCGACCGCGGAGAGGCGCAGCGTGTGCCACAGCTCCGGGGCGATGGCCGTGTAGGCGTCGGACAGCGCGCCGGGCCCTCCGACCCGGCGGGCGAGCGCCCCGAGCGGAACGAGAAGGAAGACGCTGGCCGCGACCGCGCAGCCGAGGCCGAGCGCTCCTCGCAGCCTCCCCAGGCGCCAGGGCCGGGCGAGACGCCCGCCCCCGGCGACGGTCGCCCGACCGCAGCGCCGCAGGAGCGTGACGGCCGCGAACCCCAGCAGAAAGAGGAGCGGCGCCACCGGCAGCGAGACCGCGGCCGCGCGCCAGGGCCGGCCGGAGAACTGATACTGTGTGAACGCCTCCTCGGCGAAGGCGCGCACGCGAAGGAGGTCGGTGACGGTCCGCAGGGAGAGGGCGAAGATCACGACGACGATCGCCGCCGCGCCGATTCCCCAGGCCGCCTGCGGGAGCGCGGCATGCCGCAGCGCCGCGACGCGCCCGCCGTCGAGGAGCGCGGCCTCCTCCAGGTCGGCATCGGTCGTCGAGAAGCTCACACCCGAGAGGAGGGCGACGAGCGGGACGTACGCGACCCCCGTCAGCAGCCCGGCGCCGGCCACGCCGGCGAGCCGCCCCCCGCAGAGCGCGTCCCACGCGTTGGCCGTCACGTACAGCGGGACGCAGGCGGCGAGCACCGCGCCGAGGACCAGCGGCCGCCGCAGCGGCAGGTCCGTGCGAAACGCCAGGAATCCCGCCGGCACGCCCAGGGGGAGCGAGACGGCGAGCGCGACGAGCGCGACCGCGGCGCTGTTGGCGAAGAGCTCGGCCGGGCGCTCCGGATCGGAGAACGCCTCGCGCAGGTGCGCGAGCGTCGGTCGCCCGCCCTCCCAAAGGGCGCCGGCGAGCATGTAGAGCGACGGCAGGGCCAGAAGCGCGGTCACGGCAAGAAGGAACGCGGCGGCGAGCGTGCCGGCCGGGTCGCGGAGTGCGGACCTGTGCTTGCCCACGCTTCGCCTCCGCCAGCGCCGAGCGCTACTTCAGGAAGGACTCTTCGATAAACGCCGCGGCCTTCTGGAAGTCCTTCGCCGCGGCGGCGAAGTCCACCCGCATCGCAGGCACGTCCCTCGGCGTCTTGACGCGCGCCGCGGCCGGGACCGCGGGGTTGAGCGGGATCTGCGCGGACGGGCAGCGCGCGAGCGCCTCCTCGACCTCGGGAGAGAGAAGGTACTCGATGAGCCGCCGGCCGTTTTCCGGATTCGGCCCGCCCTTCACGAGCGCGAGCGTGTTCGGGATGAAGAGCACCCCCAGGCCGCCGGGCTCGGCGTCGGGATAGACGATCTTGACCGGTGCCCCGCGCTCGACCTCGATGATCGCATCGTCCGTGTCGGTGAGCGCGAACGCGAGCCGCCCGGCCGCCACGTTCAGCGCGCACTGCTTGTTGCCCGTCTCGATGCGGATCCCGTTCTCCTTGAGCGACCGGAAGAACGCGCGCGTCCGGTCCGGCCCGAGCTCCGCGAAGAGGCAGGCTGCGTGCGTCGCGGTCGTGCCGAAGAGCGGCTTGGCGATGCCGACCCTCCCCTTCCACTTCGGGTCGGCGAGGTCGCGAATTGAGCGGGGCTCCTCGCCCTCCTTCACGAGGTCCGTGTTGACGAGAATCACGCGGGCGCGCGCCGCGAAGCCGTGCCAGAAGTGCTCCGGGTCGCGAAACTCGGCGGGATAGTCCTTCGCCGCCTCGGGATGGAACGGCGCCAGCAGCCCCTCGCGCTTGAGCCGGATCGTGTTCACGATCTCGTTGTTCCAGAAGACGTCGCAGCGGGGCCGCGCCGCCTCGGCCCGGATCGCGCTCACGAGGCCGAGGGTCTTCGTCGCCTCCTCGTCGTACTTGGCCCGGACGCGAATGCCGGTCTCGCGCGTGAACGTATCCAGGATGGGCTCCGAGAAGGCGCGGTCGAGCGCGGTGTAGACGATCACCTCTCGCCCGGACGGGCGCGCGCTCAGGGCGAGAAGGATAAGGACGGCCCCAAGGCCAAGGACGATGGCGACGAGCAGCTTCTTCATGGGCGTTTCCCCCGACGCACCCGCGCCCGCTCTCAGCGACCGCTCGCGTGGGGCAGGGCGCCTTGTTTCGCCTCCCCCGCGCGCGAGCGGCGCACATAGGTCAAGACGAATATGATGACGGCAAGCGCGACTCCGCCGAAGGTGAAGGCGAGCGTGCCGAAGATCGTGCCGAGAAGCTTCCAGACGAAGCCCTGGCCCACGGCGAGCACGGTCTTCGGCGCGTTCGGCGGAACGACGGCCGCGGTTCGCGGGGCGTAGCCGGCCCAGAGCGTGTACATTCCCGGCCGCATCACCTCGAACTTGAAGACCGCGTAGCCCGCCCGCCCGCCGATGCTGTAGGTCTCGCTCCCGCTCGGCGCGTTCAGCGCGACGGCCCGGCCGGTCGCCTTCTCGTGTACCTCGACGTGCAGACCCCCCAGGCTCGGCCCTGACGAATAGACGCCGCCGCCCACGGCGCTTCGATGCTCGTGGTAGATCGTGTAGGTGCCCGCTTCGGGGAGTTCGAGATCCGTCTCTCCGGGAACGACGACCTGCCGGAGCCGCCCGGGCAGGTCCTGCAATCCCGAGACGAGATGCGCTGTCCCCGCGCCTGCGCCCGCCAGCAGGAGCCCGGCCGCCACGAGGTACCAGAGAGCGCTGGGACGGCTTCTTTCTTCGTTCACGCTTCCTCCTCTTGGCCAGGCTGCCCCTCCAGCCGCACGCGCGTCAGGAGCAGCGAGTTGGTCACGACGGCGAGGGAACTCGCGCTCATGGCCGCGGCCGCGTAATACGCCGGCAGCATCCCGAATGCGGCGAGCGGGATCATCACAACATTGAAACCGAGCGCCCAGAGGAAGTTGCCCCGGATGGTCCGCACGGTCCGGCGTGCGAGGCGCACCAGGCGCGCCACGCCCGCGACCATGTGGCTGGTGAGGACGACGTCCGCCGCCTCGATCGCCACGTCCGTGCCGGAGCCGAGCGCGACGCCCAGATCCGAGGCCGCGAGCGCGGGCGCGTCGTTGAAGCCGTCCCCGACCATGGCCACGACGCGCTCGGGCCCGGAGAGCGCGCGCACCTGCGCCGCCTTCTCGTCCGGCGGCACGCCCGCATAGACGAGCGCACCGTCGATGCCGAGCTCGCCGGCGATGGCGCTTGCCGCGGCGGGCGCGTCGCCCGAGAGCAGATGCACCTGCAGGCCCATCCGCCGGAGCTGCGCCACCGCGTCGCGCGCGCCCGGCTTGAGCGTGTCGGCGAAGGCGAGAAGGCCCAGCACGCGCTCCGCGCGCGCCACGTACGCCACGGTCTTCCCGTCGCGCTCGAGCGCCTCGCCCACGCCGCCGACCTCCTCGCCAAGGCCGACGCCCGCCTCCTCGAAGTACGCGCGGTTCCCGACGAACACCGTCTCCTCCCCGAGCGCGCCGGACAGGCCCCGCCCCGGAATCTCCCGGATGTCCTTTACCGGCAGGAGATCCACGCGCTCGGCGCGCGCACTCTCGCAGACGGCCGCCCCCAGCGGGTGGCTCGTCGCGTGCTCAACCGAGGCGGCGACGGAGAGGACCTCCGTCCGCGTGGCGCCGGGCGCACACGCGACGCATCGCAGCGCGGGTCGGCCCGAGGTGAGCGTGCCGGTCTTGTCGAAGACGACATCCGTCACGCCCGCGGCCCGCTCGAGGACGACCGCCTCCTTAACGAGGATCCCCTCGCGCGCCGCGCGGCCGACAGCCGCCACGACTGCCGTGGGCGTCGCCAGGCCGAACGCGCAGGGACAGGCGACGACCAGCACGGCCACGGCGACCGAGAGCGCATCGCCCAAAAGACCAACGGTCTGCTTCACCGCCCCCGGATCGCTCTCCACGACCGCGCTGAGGCCCGGGTAGAGCCGCGCCAGGAACGCGACCGCCGCCACGAGCACCGTCGCAGGCACGAGGATCGCCGCGAGGCGGTCGGCCTGGCGCTCGCGCCCCGTCCGCGAGGCCCCGGCGCTCTCGACCAGATGCACGATCTCGGCGTGGACCGTATCCGCGCACACGCGCTCGGCGCGCACGATGAGCCGCCCGTTGCCGTTGAGCGTCCCCGCGTAGACCCGGTGCCCCATGGCCTTGTGGATGGGCAGCGGCTCGCCGGTGAGCATGGACTCGTCCACCGCGCTCAGGCCCTCGACCACCGGGCCGTCCACGGGCACGCGCTCGGCCGGACGGATCACGACGATCTCGCCGGGCGCGACGGCATCGGCGAGGATCTGCTGCTCCTCGCCCTCGCGCAGGACGCACGCGACCCGGGGCGCGAGGTCCACGAGACGTTCGAGCGACTGGCCCGTGGCCATGCGTGCGCGCGCCTCGAGAAAGCGCCCGAAGGTCAGGAAGGTGAGGATCCATACCGACGCGTCGAAATGGATCGGAAGGTCCTTGTGCGGCGAGACGACCACGGCCATGCTGTACAGAAAGGCCGTGGTGCTGCCCAGCGCGACGAGCGTGTCCATGTTCGCGCGCAGGCGCCGCAGCGCCCGGAGTGCGCCCCGGTAGAAGTCCCACCCCAGGAGAATCTGCACGGGCAGGGCCACACTGAAGGCCAGGTATGCGCGCAGGTCGCTCCGGGGGATGAGATTGGAGGCGAGCGCGAGCACGACGAGCGCGCCGCATACGCCCCCGACCACCGACAGGCCCAGCAGGCGCGAGGCCTCCTGCGCCGGGCTCATGGCCCGCGCGGGCGTCGGCCGCTGCAGGATGCGTGCGCTCTGCGAAAGCGCCGGCGCTGCCGGCCGCGCGCGGTACCCGGCGGCCGAAACCGCCGCGACCAGGTCCGACATCGACGCGCCCGTGTGCCGCACGAGCGCGCGACCCGTGGCCACCGAGACGCTCGCGCTCGTGACGCCGGGCACCCCGCCGAGCGCGCGCTCGACGTTTCCGACGCAGCTTGCGCAGTGCATGCCCTCGATGAGAAGGCGAATCGGCGCGTGCTCTTCCATGTCTCTCCCCGGCGCGAACCCGGGCAAGATACTCGGCCTGCCCGAGGCGGTCAAGCGAAACCGCCCCGCGCCTTGCAAGCGGGAGGCGGTCGTGCTATGTTTTCCGCCACCGGGAAGGGAGACCGCATGGCCGAGGAACTCGCGTACGTCCTGATCACCCCCTACAGCCTTCTCAAGAGCCGGACGGGCGGCATCCTCGGGCGGCTGCTCTCGCGTGCCCAGCTCGAGTTCGCGGGCGCGCGCATGTACGCCCCCTCGGACGCCTTCGTCGACGCCTACGTCGAGGCGATCCGGGACGGAGGCGCGGACGCGGAGCAGAAGGAGCCCCTCTGCCAGTACGTCGAGGACAACTTCCGCCCGGCCCGCCGCGCGGGCGTCTCGAATCGCGTCATGATGCTCCTCTTCCGCGGGCCGAACGCCACGCAGGCCCTCAACAAGGTGGTCGGCCCGGTCACGACCGAGCCGCGCGGTGACACCATCCGCGGCACCTTCGGCGACTTCGTCACCGACGCGGACGGCCGCGTGCGCTACTTCGAGCCGGCCGTGCTCGCCGCGCCGGACGTCGCGAGCGGACGCCGGCGGCTCGGGGTGCTCGCGGATTTCGCCGAATCGGACGGAGGCATCGTCGAGCACGCGATCGACCGCGAGGCCGGGCCGGACGCCCAGACCACGCTCGTCAACCTCAAGCCGGACCTCTTCGCGAAGCACAGCTCGCGGCCGGGGAACATCGTGGACATGTTCAGCCGGACGGGCCTGTACATCGTGGGCGCGCGGATGGTGCGCATGTCGGTCGCCCAGGGCATCGAGTTCTACGGGCCGCTTCGGTCCCTCTTCGTGGAGCGGCTCAAGTTCCTCGTCGAACGCGAGATCCGCGCGCGGATCGAGGGAGCCTTCCAGTTCTCGCTGAACGCGGGCGACTATGCCGCGATGGCGGATCTTCTCAAGGACCGCAACGCCGAGTCCGAGTTCAACGCCATCGTGCACTATATGACCGGGCGCGATCCGGCCGCGGTCAAGACGGACGCCGAGCGCGCCGCGCCGGGCACGTCAAGGTGCCTCGCGCTCCTGTACCGCGGCCCCGACGCGGTCCGGAAGGTCCGCGCCGTGCTTGGTCCGACCGATCCGCAGAAGGCCGAGGGCGGAACCGTGCGCAGCGACTACGGCCGCGACCTCATGCGCAACGGCGCGCACGCCTCGGACAGTCTCGAGAGCGCACAGCGGGAGCGAAAGATCATCGGCCTCGCGGGCGGCGAGCCGAGCGAAGAGGTCCGGACCATCCGCGCGTACCTTGCCAAAGCCTAGACCCGGACAGGAGAAACCCGGCATGCGCACCCCCAGGCGCCGCATCCGAGAGACGGGCCCGCGTCCCCGCTGGGGTCGCTTCGAGCCGGGCGGGCGGGTCTACCGCGTCATCTCGACCGACACGCCCCGGCCTTGGACAAACCTCTTCACCAACGGCACCTACGGCGCCTTCTTCAGCCAGCATGGGCTGGGGTTCTCCTTCCACCGCGCGCCGAAGATCTGCGAGCTCACGCGCTGGACCGTGAACGAGTCGCGTCCCAGCTACTTCGACGCGGGCCGGATCGTCTTCGTGAAGGATCGGGCGACCGGACGTTTCTGGGCCGGGAACCCTCAGCCGGGCGAGGGGAAGCTCTACCGCGGCTTCCGATGCCGCCACGGCCTCGGCTGGAGCGAGATATCGGCCGAGCGCGAGGGGCTCGCGTTCTCGTATCGCTTCTTCGTTCCGGTCAAGGGAAATCTTGAGATCTGGACCGCAACCGTAACGAATCGCTCGCGGCGGGTGCGGCGCATCGCGCTCGTCCCCGCGGTGGAACTCCCCACGCGCGCGACCTATCTGCGCGCGCGAGGCCGCTTCGATCACACGCTCCGCGCGATCCGCGCCTTCCAGCCGGGAGACCGCGCTTGGCGGCGCATGGATGCTCACCTCTTCTTCGGTCTCGACCGGTCCGTGCGTGCGTGGGACGTCTCGCGCGCGGCCTTCTGGGGCGCCCAGTCCGAGCCTCGCCGGCCGGGCGCGCTCGAGAGCGGGCTCACGAAGAGCACGGCCGAGAACGAGTGGATGGTCGCTGCACTTGAGACGCACGCAACGCTAGCGCCCGGGGCCTCCTTCACGTTCAACGGCATCCTCGGCTACGCCGAGCGCGATGTCGAGGCTGCGCGCATCCTGAGGAAGTACCGCCACCGCGGCGTAATCGGTCGCGCGTTCGAGGCGGTCCGTCGCGAGTGGGAGCGCAAGACGTCCCTCGCGAACTGCACGCTTCCCGACCGGGATGTCGCGCGGTACCTCTCGATCTGGGGCAAGAACGCCGTGAATCACACCGCGTGCGCCTCCCGTGCGCAGCAGATCGGCTACCGCGACGCGCTCCAGGATCTGCGCGGGTATCTTCTCGTGGACCCGGCCTACGTGCGCGGCCAGATGCTGTGGCTTCTCGGCTTCGTGCGGCGGGACGGCCGCGGCCTGCGCGCGATCGATCCCTGGCGGGGCCAACACAACCTCGATGACTACCGCGACAACCCGGTCTGGGCCGCCGAGCTCGCCAGCGCCTACGTCAAGGAGATCGGAGACCTGGACGTGCTCGACGAAGTCATCCCCTACTTCGAGGGGGGGAAGGGACCGCTCTGGGATCACCTCGTCCGGATCGTCGCGCGTCTGATGAAGCTCCGCGGCGAGCACGGGCTCGTACTCGTAGGCGGCGGCGACTGGAACGACGCGCTCGGCCCGTTCGGGGCACGCGGTCGCGGCGAGAGCGCATGGCTGAGCCTGCTCGTCGTGCGGGCGCTTCGGCTCCTCGCCGAGATGGCGGACGTGACCGGCCGCACGCGCGAGGCGCGCAGGCTCCGACGCTGGCGCGAGGAACTCGCCCGCGCCTTCAACGCCTCGGCCTGGGACGGCGCGTGGTACGTCTACGGATGGGATGACGACGGCGCGCCCATCGGCTCACGCCGCTGTGCCGAGGGCAAGATACACGCCAACGTGCAAAGCTGGGCTCTCATGGAGCGTGTCGTGCCGCCTGCTCGCGAGAAGAAGCTCTGGGCTTCCATTCGCAAGTACCTCTGGACCGACGCGGGGCTCCTCACCTGTTGGCCCGCCTACGTCCGCACGCAGCCAGCGGGCGCGCGCATCCGGGATCTCGGGTCCGGGTGGTACGAAAACGCGGCCGTCTATTGCCACGGGACCGCGTTCTACATGGCCGCCTGCGCGGCCTCAGGCCGGGGCGACGAGACCTTCCGCGCCATCGAAGCGACGCTACCCACCAATCCGCGCAACCTCAAGAGCGGCGCGGAACCCTTCGGTGTCACAAACTTCTACGTGGGGCCCGAAAGCCGGTACTTCGGCCGCGCGCCGCATTCCTGGTTCACCGGCTCGGCCGCGTGGCTCCTTTTCGTCGGCTGGGAGGGGCTGGTCGGAATCCGGCCCGACTTCGCGGGCCTGCGCGTCGCGCCGAGCGCGCCGCGAGCCTGGACGCGCTGGCGCGCGACGCGGCGCTTCCGCGGGGCAACGTACGAGTTCTCGTTCCGGAAGGGAAAGGGCGCATCCGGAAGCCGCGTCCGGCGCCTCGTGGTGGACGGCACGGCGCTCCCCGGGTCGCTCGTGCCAGCCTTCACGGGCGGGACGCACCGGGTCGAGGTACATCTCGCCTGACCGGGCGAGCATACGAGCGGACCGGGGGAGACGCAACCCCTTGCAGAAAAAAGACTTCGACGCTCCGATTTTCGCCCTAATCCCGGGCCTTCCCGCCCGACCTACTATCAGCGGCACAGGGAGCGCGCTGTGACCGCGGGGCCGGAGCCGGACGAGGTCGATCTCGTCCGAAAGGCGCAGGCCGGAGACACGGCGGCCTTCGGCCGGCTCGTGGAGCGCTACCAGAACGCGGTCCTCGGGTTCGTCTACGGCGCGACCGGCCGGGCCGACGCGGTCGAGGACCTGGCGCAGGAGACGTTCCTCAAGGCCTTCGAGGCGCTGGACCGTCTCCAGGACGCGCGGAGCTTCCCGGCCTGGCTGCGCGTGATCGCGCAGCACACGGCCACGGACTGGGTCCGCGCGCAGCGGCCGGAGGTCTCGGTAGAGGCGCTCCGAGAGGCCGGGACCGAGCCGGCCGCGCCGCCGGCCGAGATTGGGAAGGGCCTGGGGGTCGCCGAGGCCCACGGCCGGGTCCTGGCGGCGATGGCGGGTCTGCGGGAGGACTACCGGGAGATCCTGATCCTCAAGCACATCGAGGATCGGTCCTACAAGGAGATCGCGGAGTTCCTGGACATGAGCGTCTCCGCGGTGGGCGAGAAGCTCAGCAGGGTGCGCGGCATCCTGAAGAGGAAGCTGAAGGAGTTGACGGAACCGTGACCGAGATGACCTGCGGCGAGATGGAAGCGGCCTTCAGCCGCCTGCTCGACGGCGAGATCGAGCCGCGCGAGCGCGTGCGCATCGAGGCGCACCTCGGGCGCTGCGCGCGCTGCCGCGAACTCTTCGCTGAACTCGAGCGCGCCGACGAGCGCGCCCGCGCGGCGATCCAGACGCTGCGTGCACGGCCGCGCTTCGCCGGCCGGGTGCTCGCCGCGATCGACCGCCGCCGTTTCGAGAACCGTCGCCGCGCGCGCTCCCGCCTCGTGCGCCTCGCGATCGCGGGCGCTCTCGCAGCCGCGGCGGCGGCCCTGCTGCTCGTCCTGGCCCCCGCCGGCCCGGCTTCGCTGGATGCAAAGCCCGCGCTCCTCGCGGGCCGCCAGGTCGAGACGCTCGACGAAAATGCCTGGCGCACGGGCGAATCGGGGAGAGCCACCATTCTCCTCGCCTCCGGCCGCGGGACGGCCTACCTCGGCCCCGCAACCGAGGCGCGCTTCACGGAGGACGGGGCCGAACTCGACGGCGAAGCCTCGGCCGCCTACTTCGACATCGAGCCCGGCCGCGGGAGGTACATCGTCCGTGCCGGCGACGTGCGCGTCGAGGTTCTTGGCACGAAGTTCGCCGTCGAGCGCGGCGCAGGCGGCGTGCGCGTGGCCGTGCTGGAGGGAAGGGTCGCCGTGACCTCGCCTGCGGGCGAGGCGATGCTCGCCTTCAGCGAGGCCGCGACCTTCTCGAAGACGATTGCGCGCGATGCATCCTTTGATACGCGCGCCTACGCACCGGAGTGGGTCGCGGCCAGGAGCCTCGCCTCGCCGTGGCCGGAGCCCGCCGGCTCCGCGCGGGGCGCGAACGCGACGAGCCTTCCGGGCCCGGCGGGACCGAGAGTGGAGGCGACGAGCTTGCCTCGCCTGGAGCGCGTTTCCGCAAAACGTGAGGCAGACCTCAGGATCGCCCTGCGACCGGACGGGAGCGTGTTGGCGAAAGACCCGGAACGAATCGGGGACGGATCGAAGACCGGAACGCATCTCTTGTACTTCGAGAACGGATCGGCTCTGGTCGCCTTGCCGCTGGTTTGGCTGAAACCCACGGATATCGCCGCCGACTTCGTGACCCCCACCAACCTGACCGGCCTCATGCGGCCGGCGATCGGCCCCGGCGGTCACGTCTTCGGCGCCTCGCGCGACGGCTATCTGCTCGCGTTCTCGCCCGAGGGCAAGGAACTCCGCCGCGACCGGCTCGGCGCTTCGATTCTCTTCCCGCCGAGCGCGGCGCCGGACGGGTCGGTCTGGTGCGCGAGCGGCAAGGGCGCGATCTGGCGCGCCGCGTCCGCGGGCGGAAAGCCCGCGCGCATCGCACGCCTGGGCTCGGCGCCCTCGGCCCCGCTCGTCACGGACGGGAAGGGCCGCGCGTTCATCGCGCTCGCCGACGGCCGTCTCCTCGCGCTCGATTCGTCCGGAAAGACGCTCTGGACCTGGAAGGTTCCGGACGGTCCGATCGCCGCGCTCGCGATCGGCCGCGGGGGCCGGCTCGTCGCGGCCTCGGCCTCGGGCGCGCTCTGGGCGATCACGAATCAGTAAGGTCTCTTTCGGGAAAAGAACAGGGGCGGGCCGCTATCGGCCCGCCCGTTTTGTTCTGCCAGACATCCAAGCGGGCTTCAGCCCTCGCCGAAGGACCGGTAGAAGGTCAGCGCGAAGTCGAGCCGCTCGCGCTCGTCGCGCGAGAGCGCGTCGAAACGCACGCCGAGAAGGAGCCGGCCCTCCGGCGAAAGCGAGACCGACTCGACCTCGCCCGACAGACGCACCGGCTCGATGCCGCCCTCGAAGAGGAGGCCCACCTCGACGCGCCGCGAGGCGGCGAACGCCCCGGCCGCGTCTCCGCGCGAGCCGTCGAACTCGATCGACGCGCCGCCGGGACCGAGCCGGTGGACCTGTCCGCAGCCGGCGGTCTCTTCACCCCCCTCTCCGTCGAGAAGACGCCACTCGGCGGCGAGCCGGGTCGCGATAGCCGCCCGCCGTCCCCGGAAGGCGGTCCACTCGAGCACCACGAGCACGCCCACGACCGCGAACACCTGAAGCACCAGCACGACCGGCGCGTAGTATTTGAAGGGATCAAAGGGGAAATCGACTGGCGGCGGCGCCAGGAGCACGGCGTTCACCCCCAGCGCCAGGGTCAGGAGCCAGACGAGGAGCACCGTCTGCCGCCGCGAGAGGCCCATCCGATGCAGGCGGTGCGCCAGGTGATTGAGGTCCGCCTTCCATGGCTTGCGGTGCCGCACGAGACGGATCAGAATCACCGAGAGCATGTCGTAAAGCGGCACCGCCAGGATCAGGAGCGGAATCGCAAGCGGCAGGAACCCCGTCCCCTCCCGCATGAATGTGAGCTGAAGCACCGTGACCGAGAGCAGGTACCCGACCAGCAGGCTTCCGGAGCTGCCCAGGAAGATCGAGGCCGGCGCGTAGTTGTAGCGCAGAAAGCCAACCAGCACTCCGGCCAGCGCGAAGAGCAGGCACGCGAGGATCGGCTGGCCGGAAAGGCCGGCGAAGACCCCCAGGAGGGCGCTCGCGATCGCCCCCACGCCGGCGGCGAGGCCGTCCATGCTGTCGATGAAGTTGAAGGCGTTTGCGATGCCCACGATCCACAGGACCGCGACGGCCCAGGCCAGCGGCGCCGGCAGAAAGAGCAGCTCGAAGCGCAGCCCCAGCGCGACCACCACAAAGGCTACGATGACCTCACCCACGAGGCGCCAACCCATGGCCAGTCCGCGTGCGTCATCGACCAATCCCACGAGCGCGATCGCGATCGCGCCGATGAGGAGCACCAGGAGCGGCCGCAGGCCGCCCGGGTGCATGTACATCTCGACGCGGTCCTGAATGTCCTCGGGCAGCCACCGGCTCGCGCCGAGCTGCGCGCCAGCATAGTGCGCGATCACGACCGCGAGCAGGGCCGCGAGCACCGCCATGCCCCCCAGGAGCGCGGTCTCGCGGGTATGAATTCGTCCCGGGCGCGGCCGGTCCAGCACCCCCAGCTTGAACGAGAGCCTGCGGAAGATGGGAACGAGGACGAGCGCGACCACGCCGCCGGCGACGAGAAGGTAGAGGTAGACGTATCGCATCACCACGCTGCGAACCCTCCGGTGCGGCCCCGTACGGCGAGGACAGCAGTATAGCCGCCCCCCCGGGAAAGGGTCAAGCTCTCTCTCGACACCCGGTGTTCATTCAGCGACCGGCGGCGGGGCGATATCGGAGCAGGGCCCTCAGGCTGGCGTCGTAGACGCAGAGATCGCCATAACCGCTGACGGCCAGATCGCCCGGACTGCGGCTGCCCGGAGGCAACTTCACGCGGACGAGTTCGGCTCCGCCGTCGTCGCAGACGATCACTGCGCCCGCGCGGGTGTCGAGCACGAGCACCCGGCCGGCGCACCACTCGATGTCCGCCGCGCTCCGGAAGGCGGTCTGCCAGGTGCCGTCTTTCTGATGCCGGTCGTTCCAGACGTCGACCTTTCCCTCGCGGCCCAGCACCAGGTACGTCCGGCCGGAGGCGTCCACGGCCATGTATCGGGGACGGGAGGTGGTGTTCCGCTCCCGCGGGAAGACCCGCGGCCCGGTCCCGGCGCCCAGCTCGTAGTGGAAGATGCTGTTGTCCGCGCGGTAGCAGAGCACCGCCAGCCGCTTCGCCCCGTCGGTGGCCAGGTCCAGGGGGCTCTCCAACCCCTCCGGGGCCCTCCCTTTCTTGCCGTAGGTTCCCTTGGGGCGGCCGAGTGCGTCGAAGACCCGGACGTTGCAGGCCCCCGAGTCCAGGATGTAGACCAGCCCCTTCGCGTCGCAGACGATATCGGCCGCGCTGCGGAAGGCGCCGCGTCCGCCGAACTCGGTCAGGAGCCACCCGTGCCGATCGAAGCTGCGAACCGTGCCCGAGCGCGTGTCCAGGGCGAAGAACCTCTGCCCGGGCCCGGCGGCGATGCGGCAGTTGCCGGAGACGGGCTCGCCGCCCATTCGGCCCAGGAAATCGCCCTCCGCGGTGAAACGGTCCAGAAGCGCGCCCGCGCCCGAGGCGACCAGCACCAGCCCGCACCGGTTCGCGGCGATGCGCGTCGCCCCCGGCAGGCTGCCGAGGCCGGACTTGCGCCCCAAGACCGCGCCCCGCGGCCGACCCGCGGTCGACCAGGCGGTGGAGCGCCCGGTGGCCGCGTCGAGAACGAGAAGGTTGTCCGTAGCCGCGTCGTAGGCGAGGTCCACCGGCTTGGCCGCCCCGGTACCGCACTCGAAAGAGCCGACCGCCCGGCCGTTTCGGAAGGATGCAATCCGGCGCGCCCCGGCGTCCAGGACGTGCACCGCACCGGTCAGGTCCACGGCCAGCGCCACCGGCTGCGCGAGCCCGCCGACGCCCCCTCCGGCGGAGCCGAAGCTGTGGACGAACGCGCCGCCCGCGCCGAAGACCTGCACGGACGGCGCGTCCGGGTCGGCGTCGAGGACGCAGATCTCTCCGGCCGGGGTGACGGCCAGGTCCACCGGCTTGCGAAGCCTGCCGTTGCCCTCCCCGTAGGCGGAGATCGGCGGGCCGGACTCCTTGGCGAACTGGATCTGCTGCCCGACGGCGTACCGCTTTACCGAGCTGCTCCGGGCGTCGAGGGCGTAGAGGACGCCCCCGTGGACGGCGAGGCGGACGAGGTCCAGGCCGCGGCCGTAGTTCTCGCTGGCGACCAGAAGGCGGAGGTCCGGATCGAACACCAGCACGCGGCGGTTGCCGCGATCAAGGGCGTAGCCGAAACCGCGGGCGTCGAAGGCGAGGTCCACGCACTCCCGCAGAAGGCCGGGCGCGCCCAGCCGGCCCTCGAGGGAGTAGGCTTTCGGATGCGCCTTGCCCGGCCCCGTGCTCCGGACCGTGACGCTCCGCTTCTCCTCCCGGCCCGAGGGGGCCAGCACGGTGGCGGTAATCGTGTACTCGCCGGCCGCGGGCGGCGCGGTCCATGTCGCGCGCGGCTCGCCCGTGCGCGCGGAGCCGAGCACCCCGCCGCTCGCGTTCCACCGGTAGCTGACGAAGGCGCCCGCGACGGGCTTCACCTCCAGGGAGACACGCACCCGCTCTCCGGCGGCCGCCGCGGCCGGCTGCGCCCGGAGCTCGGTCACCACTGGGAAGTCGCGCCGGACGCGCTTGACGCGGCTGGCCGCGGCCAGCATGCCGGCTTTGAGCTTCTTCCCGGTCCCCGGCTCTGCGCCGGGAACGAGGGTGCAGCGCGAGGAGCCCTCGGTGACCTCGATGACCTCCACGCTGGCCACGCGCCTCTCCTCGACGAACAGGGTCTCCCCGGTCATGGGCAGGCGGACCACCTTCGATTCCTCGTAGAGGTCGAAGACCATGCCGACCCTGACGCCGTTCTTCGTGCCCCGATCGATCGTGATCGTGTGCTTGCTCACGCGCTGCACCCGCCCGGTGACCCGCCCGCCCGAGCCGTCCGTCCCGGTGGGCTCGGCCTCCGGCTTCCCCGCGGCGGCAACCGCGCCCAGGGCCCACCGGTCGCCCACGCGGTTGAGGGTCAGGACGCGCTTCGCGCTGCCCGAGACGATCCGCGCCACGTCCGGCACCCGGAACTCGAACCTCCACGTGGCCTCGACGGCGGCCGCGCGCATCTTGCCCTCGGGCGAGCGCTCGAACCGCATCCGGTCGATCTGGTGACGGGAGGCGACGATCTCGACGCCGGAGCCGAAGAACCCCTGCGTCTGGCGCTCGAAGGCGTCGGTGAACTTCCGCGCCTCCGGACGCATGTCCAGCACGCCGTGGCGGAGCCCCCGCAGGTCGCGCTTCGCGAAGAACCCGTCGAAGCTGGCCACCTGGAGGGTGATCCGCCCCCGCTCCAGGCCCAGCTCGGCCTGGACGCGCAGCTCTTTCGCCTTCTCCGCGAACTCGCCCAGCTCCCCGGGGGCGAGCTTGCCCAGTATCTCGATGCAGCGGGCGTGGTCCCCGGCCTCGAGGTGTCCCTCGGCCTGTTTAACCAGGCGCTCGACACGGCTGAGCGTCTTGAGCAGGTCCTCGCAGCGCTCCTTCAGGCGCGCGGCCGCGCCGTACTCGGGCGAGTCGGCCAGGACCTTCTCGAAACCGCGCCCGGCCTCCGCGTATCGGCCCGCGCGGAAGTCCTCATTCGCCGCCTTCCACGCCTCGCCGGCCCGGGCCAGCTTCCCGGAGAGCGCCTGGATCTCCTCGTCCCCGGTCACGATGGCCGCCAGCTGCTGACGGACCGATGCGGCCCGGGCGTACTCCCCCTTGGCGATGTGCCCCTTGAGCAGCGCCTTGTGCCCCTCGATCCTCTCCAGCTTCGCGATGGCCCGGTCCATCCCGCGCAGGGCGGCCTCGTGAAGCGGGTGGTCCAGCGGCGTCTCTTTGGACAGGCGCCCGTAGATCGCCCTCGCCTCGGCCCACTTCATGGCACCGGCGAGATCCTCGGCGGCGCGGAACTCCTTCCGCCAGCGCTCCTCGGTGCCGGCGAGGAGGCGCTGGGCCCTCTCGCGGAGATCCGTGGCGTCCTTGAACGCCGGATCGATCCGGGCGACCGCCTCCAGTTCCTTGAGGGCGGCGGCCGCCTCCACGGCGCCGGCGGCCGGGCGGGAGAGCAGCTCGACGGCCCGGCCGTAGGGCTCGGCGATCTCCGCGGCGGGCTCCAGGGCCACGGTCTCCGCGTCCAAAGCGGGGGTGGCCCTCTCCGCGGAAAGAGTGAACTCGATGGCGAGGTCCTTGTAGCCCCGGCGCGAGATGTGGAGCGTGTACCGGCCTGCGGGCAGCACGAGCTTCTCCGCGCCAGCCGGATCCACGGACCTCCTCGTTCCCTCGGGCGTGACCATCTCGACGCGCGCGCCGGCGGGCAAAAGCTTCCCGAGCGAAGCGAGCGGAAACGCGGACGCGCGCGGGCCTGCGGTCCCGGTTAGGCCCGGGTCCTCCGGCGAACTCGGCGACGGGAGGAGGCGCGGCCAGCCGAATGCCTCGCTCAGGTAGAAGTGGTAGAGCGCCGCGCCGCCGGCCGCGAGGAGCACGGACGCGGCCAGGACGGCCGGCCAGAGCCTCCTCTTTCGGCGAGGCGGTGCCTGGGTGGGAGCGGCCCCGGCGTTCTCCGGCCCGGGCGCACCCTCGGCGGCGGGTGCGGCCGGTGAGGGTGCGGCCCCCTCTGGCGCTCCCTGGTACTGCGACAGGGCGAGCGTGGGATGCGTGTCCGCCTCGCCCCGGAGGAAGGCCGCGAGTGTCTCGGCGAGCTCCCCGGGGTGCATGTACCGTCCCTCCGGACGCTTGGCCAGGCACTTCATGACGGCGGCCTCGATCACGGGCGGGACCTTTGTATTAAGCGCGCTGGGCGGCATCGGCGTCTCGTAGATGTGCTTGTAGATGACGGTGCCCACGTTCTCGCTCCGGAAGGGCACGTCGCCGACGAGCATTTCGTAGAACACGATCCCGAGCGAGTAGATGTCGCTGCGGCAGTCGACGTCCTCGCCGGAGGCCTGCTCGGGGCTCATGTAGATGGGCGTGCCGACGACCAGCCCGGGCTGGGTGATGTCCGTGGTGGAGCCCACGGGCTTGGCCAGGCCGAAGTCGGCGACCTTGACCGTTCCCTTGCGATCGATCATCACGTTGGCGGGCTTGATGTCCCGGTGAACGATGCCCTTCTCGTGGGCGGCCTCCAGGGCGCGCGCCACGCTGCCGGCAATCTCGGAGGCCTCGCGGACCTCGAAGCGCCGGCCCTCCTCGAACATCTCCTCGAGGCTGCTTCCCTCGACGAACTCCATCGCGAAGTACGGCACGCCGCGTTCCTCGCCGACGGAGTAGATCTGGACCACATGGGGATGCGTCAGGCTGGCCGCGGCGCGGGCCTCGCGGTGGAAGCGCGCGATGAACTCGGGGTTCTTCGCGAAGTCGCGGAGGAGGACTTTGAGCGCGACGGTGCGGTCTAGGCTCTCCTGGCGGGCCATGTACACCACGCCCATCCCGCCCTCGCCGATCTTCTTCTGGATCGTGAACTCACCGAGCTGCACGCGGTTCGAGATCGGGTCGCCCATCGCCCCTCCACGGTGGGCGGGATTGTAACGCACCGGCGGGGGCGGGGCAAGGCAAATCCTGCCGGGATGCCTCGGATGGGCCTACTCCGGCTTGATCGCGAAGCGGAGGAGCTTGTCCTCGACGACGAACTTCTTCTTCCGCGCCTCCTTCGCGCCGGGGAGGCGCCAAGCGAGAACGATCTCGCCAGGCTCGTAGCATCCGAAGAACGCGCCGGGCGCGCCGGGCGAGACGCTCCAGCCGCCGAGGCAGCGCTTCTCGCTCCAGGCCGTGACCGTGACCGGTCCGGCCGGAGAGGTGCCCGCTAGCACCGCGCGCACGCCGAGGGCCTCGTCCGGCTCCATGTCGTTGAGGAGAAAGTGCATCTCGCCGTTCTTCAGGACGAGGACCATGTCCTGCGAGCCGTCGCCGTCGATGTCGGCGACGACGCCGGCCTGCTGGCCCTCCGACGCCAGCGGGAGTATCTGCTGGTCCTGAAGGTCCAGCCCGTGCGCGTGGCCGAAGCTGCGGAAGCCCCGGCTGAAGAAGAAATGGGGCCCGCGGTTCTGGTAGAGGATGAAGACGTCCTGCCGGCCGTCGTTGTTGATGTCGCAGGCCTGCCCGGCGAAGCACATGGGCTTCGCGATGTAGCGGATCTCGCCGGAGAGGTGCCGCGTTCCCCCGAACCGGCCCCCGCCGAAGTTGTGCCAGATCTGGCAGCCCCCCTCGGACGCGGTGAAGACGTCGAGCCGGCCGTCCATGTCGTAGTCGCCGAGGCACGCGCCCCCGCGCCCCTCGCCGATGGCCACCGAAGAGACCGCCGGCGGCGCGAACGCACCGGCGCCCTTTCCCCTGTAGAGAAAGCTGCAGTTCGCACCCGGCCGGAGCACGTCCGGAATCGCGTCGCCGTCGAAGTCGGCGACGAGGCAGGCGGCGACCTTCCCGGGATCGGGCATCTCCTTGCCCTTGAGCGGGACGAGGGCCCGGGCTGTCCAAGCCGCGTCCCTTCGCTTTAGGAGCAGCGGGTCGCCCGCCGTGCTCACGAGGAGCCCTACCGTACCGCCCGCGTCGAGCGCCGCAAGGCCGATGACGCCCTCGGGCAGGGGCTTCTCGAGTTTGAGCGTGCCCGCCGCGAACGCGCCGTCCTCGCCCTGCGCCCACAACGTCATCGCCTTCCCGTCCCAGGAGGCCAGATCCAGCCGCTCATCGGCGTTGAAGTCGCCCCAGGCCGCGCACCCCGACTTCGAGGTGAGCTTCAGCTCCGCGGTGATCTCGGCGAGTGTTTCCTTCTTCGGGTCGAACCGCCAGACGCGGTCCCCGGCCTCGGCCGCGGCGAAGAGGACGAGTCGTCCGTCGCCGCCGAGGTCCACGGCCTGCAATCCATGGACCTTCCCCTCGATCTTGCCGAAGCCCACGGGATCCTTCCACCCGGTCCCCGAGTCCACGGGCACGTCCGGGTGATGATCGGTGAGGACGTAATGGACCGCCCGCAGGAGCATGTCCGTGCCACCGGCCCAGGTGGCCTCCATCCACCCGCTCCGATATTCCAGCTTCCAGTCGCCGCCCCCGGCGTCCGCCAGGCGGAACCAGGCGCCGCCCACGTGCAGGTAGCCGATGCGCTTGATCTCGCCGTCGTCTCCCTCCGGGAACTCCCCGACGAAGAGGAGTGCCGGCCCGTCCCCGACGGCGGCGAGGAGGTTCCGGATCCCCTCCGCCTGGGCCTTCTCCACGGCCGCGAGGTCGATCGCGGGCGCCTTCGCCGGCGCTTTGCCCTTCAGGCAGCCGACGACGCTGAAGGTCGCCTCGCCCTTCGCGCCGGGCTTTCCCGGCTTCAACTGCAGGATCAGCTTGGCGTCACTGACGAGATGGACGGGCGTGAAGTTCGGGTTGATGATGGCCCTCGCCCTCCCGCCTGCGAACAGCGCAAGGCAGGTCGTGGCCAGGATCCGGAACGCACGGGAGCGCCTCATCGCAGGGGGTCCTCCTCCGGGGAACGGGGCTATTCTACTGGACGCGCGGCGACCTGACAACTTCAACGTTCTTCCCGGGCCCGGGACCGGGAGGCCCAGAGAGGGGCGCGACTTCAACCGGAGGCGGGGGAGGCCCCCTTCGGCCCCTCGCCCCGGAGCGCGCGCACGGCCGCGGCGCGGTCGGTCTGGCGCAGGAGGTGCTCGCCCACGAGGACCGCGCGCACACCCACGCCCGCGAGGCGCTTCACGTCCTCGGCCGAGTGGATGCCCGACTCGGCCACGACGAACCTGCCCTCCGGCACCTTGGGCGCGAGGCGCTCGGCCACGGCGAGGTCCGTCGTCAGGCGCGCGAGGTCCCGGCTGTTGATGCCGACGAGCTCCGCGTCCGCGGCGAGCGCGTGCTCGAGCCCGTGCTCGGTGTGGACCTCGACGAGGGCGTCGACGCCCGTCTCCTTCGCGGCCGCGAGCATCTCGCGCAG
>Ga0272441_10003814_pt1 | contig 28172 bp, 18 predicted proteins | sample SSMProp6N_FD_193582 | JGI IMG/M metagenome (GOLD analysis project Ga0272441, IMG submission 193582) | Marine sediment archaeal communities from Little Sippewissett salt marsh, Falmouth, MA, United States - SSM-Prop-6N | ecosystem: Environmental > Aquatic > Marine > Wetlands > Sediment ... | reverse complement strand
CAAGGCGAATCGGAACCATTTTTTCGGCGCCCCGAGCGCCAGCGGCCCGAGCAAGACATCCGGCGGGACGGGAAAAAAGCTGGACTCGGCGAAACTTAAGATAAATAACGCCGTCGTCCCGTGCCTGGTATTAGCGAAATGAATCACCCAGTTATACAACCGCCGGTGCCAGTGCCACCAGGCAACTTCGTTGCTCGCTTGCCCCGGCGTAGTCTTTGACGAAGCCGGGTTACTCGCTTGCCCCGGTGTAGTCTTTGACGAAGCCGGGTGATTCGTCCGACCGTTCATGCTTTTTTCCTGGTTTTGTTCCAAAGCTCTTTTAACCTCTGTCGTATCGTCTTTTCATCGGCGAACTTTCCAGCCGGTCCGCCGGCGGTAAACAATACCGCAAACCGCGTCACCAACGCACCCAATAAAACATAACCTAAAATCACCTGAATTGTAAGTAAAATATGTCCCCAGATACTTTGAGCGTATGCATACATATCCCCGAATCCAAGAGTTGTCATGGTAACGACTGAGAAATAAAAGGTACGCAATGGTAAAAGCCAGCTTGGTACTGTTTGTTGAGTTCCTTCAATTACAGATAAATTGCTTACTATACCGGGAGGTGTTATGAAAGCAAAGAGTAAATAAATCACAGCAAAACCAATCGCCAATCCGAAAAAGGTAAATATAATCCTCTTTGTGGATATACCATAATCGCTTATCCACCAGAATTTTTGGACTAACCATGTAAGAATTTTGTTTGTTATAAGTCGAATTTTCTTGTTTTTGAAAATGAATGTGCCTTGCCGAATCGGTTCGTTTTCATTTCTATACCATTCTTCCCAGTTCTTCCGACGAATATTGCTTTCTAAAAGTTGCTTTGTTGCTGGATCAATACGTATGTTATCAAGAGGAACGCCTTCAAAATTAGTCTCTCGGTCAACTTCACATCTCCATATAGATGTAGCTCCGTCAACAATAGCCCTCTCGAAGTTTGCACCCTGAAGATGAGAACCGTCTAAACATGTTCCTTTAAGATTGGTCTCTGCAAATAGTGTATTGTTAAGGAATGTGTAGTGAAAATTAGCACCTTCAAAATGAGCCCTATGTGCAGATGCCATTTCAAGATGTGCAAGTTCAAAATTTGCACCTTCACAGTGTGAGCAAAATAACTGAACCGAACACAACGTGGCACAAGAAGCTTTCTTTCCAGATTCTCGAAAACATAGGCTTGATAATGATGTTTCTATTTCTATGCCGAAATTTACACCCTGTAACCAGCATCCATCAAGTTTTGCAATGTCAAGTTCTATATCTTGTGTAGGATTTTCTTTACGCCATTTGTTCCACTCGGTCATATCTTTTTTATCCGAGCAACGCTTTAACATTTCGTATTGTTCCCGGCTGAATTGTCGTTTGCCTGACGGTTTTTCATTTTGTTTGTTTTGCTGGTTCATATTTACACTCCCTCGGAATTATGGCTTCATTTTTCCAAATGCCATCGGCAGGTAATTATAGGGATATATGCAGTTGAGGTAAAGACTTGGTTGTTTATATTTAACCGGCGGTTTTGATATATATTGCTTTTGTACCCGGATGTTTTCTGATAGACTTCATCAGGAAGTTTTAGAAGTTACACCCGCAGGTCAGGAAGATGTCGGATAATTATAATTCAAATTCTATTTCGGAAAGTGCAGGTTTATACATTCACGTTCCATTTTGCCGGACAAAGTGCCGTTACTGCAATTTTTACTCCGAGCCTGTTACCAAATACGATGCCGGCGCTGTTGTAAATGCAATGATTGCAGAGATGGAGCAGCGTGTATCAGGTTATAACATAAAAACCCTCTACCTCGGCGGCGGAAGCCCGAGCTCACTTCCGAAGGAGCTTCTGCTCGAACTGGTCGGGCAGATGAAGCTGCGATGCTCGGCGGATGAAGAATTTACAATCGAAATTAATCCCGGCCAGGTGGATGAGGTAATTCTCGAAAAGCTACGCAAAGCAGGAGTAAACCGGCTTTCAATCGGGGCGCAGTCTTTTATTCAGCAGGAGCTGGATTTTTTGGGCAGGCAACATACGGTCGATTGCATAAGAAAAGCAGTAGAGTACGGCAGGTCGGCCGGTTTCGATAATATCAGTCTTGATTTGATTTTTGCCGTCCCGGGTTCCCGCCTCGATTCGTGGAAATACAATCTTAACTCGGCAATCGAGCTTACGCCGGACCATATAAGTGCTTATAGTCTTACTTACGAAGAGCAAACCCCCATCGGCAGAGAACTTGCGGCAGGGATAATAAAACCTCTCGATGAACAGATCGACCGGCAAATGTACGAAATGACAATCGACGAGCTCGAAAAAGCCGGTATTAACCGGTACGAAATATCGAATTTCGCGAAGGATGGTTTCGAGTGCAGGCATAATCTTAACTATTGGGCAAACGGCAGTTATATCGGCATTGGGCCGGGAGCGACTTCGTATCTGCGAGGCACCAGAAGCACGAATTATCGCGATATTTATCGATACGCCGAGGCCGTCGGGAACAGTGCAGGCACAATCGAAACAACCGAAAAACTCGATAACCTCGAACGGGCATGTGAGACCGCTGTTTTGAACCTTCGCCGCCGGAGCGGGATTAATCTGGCGGAATTTAAGACACAGACCTGTTTCGACGCCGAGCGGCTATTCGAAGAACCAATCCAAGAGTACCTGAAACTGGGGTTGATTGAGAAAAATAACGGGCGGATTTACCTTACCCGCAAAGCACTTGGAATTGCGGATTCGATTCTGTGTGATTTTTCTACTATTTAACACGAGTTGCTTTTTGCCGCATCTAATGTTACAATACGCGGCTTTACTAATTAAGAAGAGTTATTGATGAGTACCGAACATATAAGAAATTTTTCGATAATAGCGCATATCGACCACGGCAAGAGCACGTTAGCCGACCGCATACTTGAGCTTACAGGGGCGGTGAACGAACGCTATAAGAAGGACCAACTGCTTGATGATATGGAGCTCGAGCGGGAGCGGGGTATTACCATAAAAGCATCCGCAGTTACCATCGGCTACTTGTACGAGGGAAAGAAGTACATGCTGAACCTTATCGATACGCCCGGGCACGTGGATTTTCATTATGAGGTTTCGCGTGCACTTGCAGCGTGTGAGGGAGCACTTTTACTGGTTGACGCGACGCAGGGTGTGGAAGCCCAGACCGTCGCCAACTCGCATTTGGCAATTGAAAACGATGTCGAGCTGATCGGTGTAATTAACAAAATAGACCTTCCGGCCGCCCAGCCAGATGTTGTCTCGGAAGAAATAGAGCATGTGATAGGTCTGAAGAAAAATGAATGTTTCAATATCAGCGCCAAGACGGGCAAGGGAGTCCCCGAGCTGCTGGAAGCGATTATAACGCTTCTTCCGCCTCCACCGGACCGAAGCGGCGAACGAGCAGCGGCGATGATTTTCGACAGTCATTGTGATGACTATCGCGGCGTAATATGCTATGTCCGCGTATTTGCGGGAAGCCTGACAGTCAAACGTAAAATTCGCTTCATGGGCAACGGCAGGACTTATACTGTAACCGAGCTGGGCAAGTTTACGCCCGCGATGACTCCTGTGGAGAAATTAAGCGCCGGCGAAGTCGGTTATGTGATTGCTAATATTCACGAACTGAGTGATGTCACTATCGGCGATACGATCACCGACGACGCCGAACCCGCTGAAAAGGCTCTTGCAGGCTACAAACCGCCGATGCAGATGGTGTTTTCGGATTTTTATCCCGGAAATAATACCGACTATTCCAGGCTCCGGGCGGCGTTTGCGAAACTGGCGCCCAACGACGCGAGTTTTTCCTTTATCGCTAATAACTCTCCCGCTCTGGGCTTTGGCTTCCGGTGCGGCTTTCTCGGGCTTTTACACATGGAAATTATTCAGGAGCGGCTCGAACGTGAATATGATATCGATGTCGTGCAGACGGCTCCCACAGTGAGTTACGAAGTTTTAACCAGGAGCGACAAGGTAATTAAAATCGATTCTCCGAGCGAATTGCCCGATGCTACAAAAATCACCGAGCTTCGCGAGCCGTTTGTCAGGCTGGAAATAGTTACGACAAACGATTCCATAGGCGAAATTATGAAGCTGGCCGAAAGCAGGCGATGCAAGCTGCTCAAAACCGATTACATAAGCGGCACGAGAGTCATGCTCGAATATAAAGCACCGCTTGCCGAGATAGTATATGATTTCTATAACATCCTAAAGAGCGTAAGTCACGGTTATGCAACGATGGACTACGAATTCATGGATTTCGAAGCAAGCGATCTGGTCAAGATGGATGTTCTTGTCAATAAAGTTGCCGTTGATGCTCTTTCCGTTATCGTTCACCGCAGTACCGCGGAAATTCGCGGTAGAAAATTGATTGCCCGCCTTCGAAAATCAATCCCGCGGCATCAGTTCGAAATCCCGCTTCAGGCGGCTATCGGATCGAAGATTATTGCCCGGGAGACTGTCAAGGCTTTCCGCAAGGATGTTACCGCCAAGCTGTACGGTGGCGATGTCACTCGAAAAATGAAAGTGCTCAAAAGGCAAAAAGAAGGTAAGAAACGCATGAAAAGCATCGGTTCGGTGCAGATACCACAGGAAGCCTTTATGAGTATTCTGGATTCGAAAGATAACGAATAGGCCTTTTTCGAGCCGCGAGGAGAATGAAATAAAACATCCCGGAACCGACAAATCATTATCAGCTATATTAAATGTAAAAGATTCGGCCGGTTATATTTAGCTGGTGGTTTTACCACCGGTTGAATCGCAATAGTTTTTATAAAAATATAGTTGTGAAGTCGTGGACTTTGGTGTAAATTACAATGCTTATTCGAAAGCGTGAAAACGCAGTATTTTGACCCATTTTGGCAATTAAACACAGAGGTTTATTATGAAGGCAAATTTTAACAGGACTGCCCTTGCCGAGGCCCTCGGCCTGGTTACATCTATCGTTCCGAGCCGCACGCCGAAGCCAATATTACGGTGCGTGCAAATCACCGCCGGAAAGAAAGAAGTGCGTCTTTGCGCGACGGACCTGGAGGTCGGCATCAACTATCTTATATCCGAGGTCCAGGTCGAAGAGCCGGGGGAAGTAATCGTCCCCGCCGACAGGATATTGGCGATTGTCCGCGAAAGCACCGACGACGTTCTTGCATTGGAAGCCACCGAGAGCACTTGCGAGATAAAGGGGGCGGACAGCCACTTTACGATTTACGGCCACGAGCCGGGCCAGTATCCGACTGTACCGGATTTCGACGGCGAGGCTGATATAAAAGTAGCATTAGGAGCGCTTCAGGCCGGTATCGAGCAATGCCTTTTCGCTACGGCACGTGAAAGCAGCAGGTATGCGATTAACGGCGTGCTATGGGAAATCAAAGATAAGAAGCTGTTCCTGGTAGCCACGGACGGCAGAAGACTGGCTCGCAGCAGGGTCAAACTCGCATCTGCTCCGGCCAAGGGGCAGGTTCCGGCGAATTTAATCGTCCCGGCCAAGGCGATGAGCCTTCTGGATAAAATCGGCAGCAGCGAAAAAGATGCCGTCTCGGCCAAGCCGGTCGATAACCAAATCCTGATAAGCTGCGCTAACGTCGTAATCAGCTCGAACCTGGTCGAAGGGAACTTCCCCAAGTACGAGGATATTATCCCGAGCGATTACGACAAAAAGCTGACGCTCGGGACCGATTCGGTGCTAAGCGCTGTTCGCCGGGCCTCATTGCTTACCAGTGAGGAATCCAGAGGAATCAAGCTTTCCGTGGAAAAGGACAAGCTGGTATTTTCCGGCAGGGCGCCGGAAACCGGCGATGCGCAAGTCGATATGGCAATCGATTATAAGGGCGAGCCTATCGAAATCGGATTCAATCCGCAGTTTTTAATCGATGTGCTGCGAGTTATAAAGACGCCGGAATTCGATCTGGAGCTGGGCCAGGGTGACAGGCCGGGCCTGATAAAAAGCGGGACCGATTTGCTCTATGTCCTGATGCCCATTAACTTAGGTTAATTCGGATATTTCGAATGTAAACACCTTGTTAATCTCACGGATTTTATGGAAGAAATCAAAACAATACAAAACACTCTCAATTACCGAAGGTCTCGGAAACGAGACAGAACAATCAGGCTGAATGAAGTCGTCGATCAGCTTTTTGGTGAGCAGATTTCGCCGCGGCAGGCAAGGTATGGAGCTTTTATCGAGCTCTGGCAGCAAATTCTGCCGGTCGAGCTTCGCAGGCACTGCGAGATTACGGATATTTCCGGCGGACAATTAACGGTACGGACCGATTCACCTTCGTATAAATACGAGTTGCATTTATGCAGCTCGGAAATTCTTAAAGAGCTTCGGCGGCAGTGTCCGAGGCTCAGGATAACGAAAATAAAACATATTGTCTCTTAGATTATTAAAGGCAAAAACAACATATGCAAAGTCACACATACGATGCCAGTAAAATAAAAATTCTCGCAGGCCTGGAAGCCGTACGAAAACGGCCGGACATGTACATCGGCGACCGCGGCAGCGGAGGTCTGCATCACCTCGTATATGAAGTCCTGGATAATTCCATCGACGAAGCATTGGCCGGGACATGTGATAACATTAGCGTTCGTATTTGTCCCGACGGCAGCTGTACGGTGGAGGACAACGGCAGAGGAATACCGGTCGAAAAGCACAAGGAAGCTAAAATCAGCGCCCTGGAGGTCGTCCTGACAAAACTCCATGCCGGCGGAAAATTCGACAGCGACAGCTACAAAGTAGCCGGCGGCCTTCACGGCGTTGGCGTCAGTGTGGTCAATGCCCTAAGCGAGTGGCTCGAAGCCGACGTCTATCGTGACGGCAAACATTATCACTTCGAATGCCAAAGAGGCAATGCCAAGGGACGGGTAAAAGAAATAGGCACGACCAACAAGCAGGGAACGAAAATCTCATTCAAACCCGACGAAGAAATATTCGGCGATACCGAATTCGCATACGACACCCTGCTCAAAAGAATCCGGGAGCTGGCCTATCTGAACGGCGGGCTGCAGATTACCTTCAGGGACGACAGGAGCAAGAAAAAAGAGGTCTTTAAATTCGACGAGGGAATTAAGGCGTTTATCAAACACCTCAACGAAGGCAAGGATACACTTCATAAGGACGTGATTTATTTAGCCAGAGAAGACACTGAAGCAAAACTCAGCTGCGAAGTGGCGATGCAGTATAACGACGGATACACGGAAAACGTTCTTGTCTTCGCTAATAACATCCGCAACATTGACGGGGGTACGCATCTTTCCGGTTTCAGGACTGCGTTGACGCGGACGATGAACTATTACGCCAGGAGCAACAACCTTATCAAGGAAGGTCAGGGAACAACCGGCGACGATTTACGGGAGGGTCTGACGGCAATTGTAGCGGTAAAACTTGCCAATCCGCACTTCGAGGCCCAGACAAAGGTGCGACTGACAAATCCGGAAGTTGGTGGCTTCGTGGAGACGACCGTCAACGAGCAGTTAGGCCATTATCTGGAAGAACATCCGCCGGAAGCCAAACGCATCCTGAACAAAGCCATCCAGGCCGCTGCCGCCAGAGAAGCAGCGAGGAAAGCCCGCGAGCTTACCAGACGTAAAGGCGCATTGAGCACGGCAAACCTGCCGGGCAAGCTGTGGGATTGTGCAAGCAAGGAAAAAGCCTCTACGGAAGTATTTATTGTCGAAGGCGATTCTGCGGGCGGCTCGGCAAAGGCCGGCCGGGACAGAAACATCCAGGCAATTCTGCCGTTAAAGGGCAAAATCCTAAACGTGGAAAAAGCCCGCCTGGAAAAGATGCTGGGACACGATGAAATCCGCACGATTATCAGCGCTTTGGGAACCGGTATCGGCATGGATGAATTCGATCTGGAAAAATGCAGATACGGCAAGGTGATACTGATGACGGACGCCGATGTTGATGGTGCGCATATACGAACGCTGCTATTGACATTTTTCTTCAGGCAGATGCAGGACCTTTTCCACAAGGGCATGATTTACATCGCCCAGCCGCCTTTGTACGAAATTAAAATCAAGGGCAAAAAGCATTCCGAGTACATACTCAGTGAAAATCAAATGCGTAAGCAGATGATTACCCGCGGCCTGGAAGGTACGGAGCTTGTTGTCAGAAACGGCAAAACCCAAAAAGCCTCAAAGAGCGGCAAATCAAAAACCACCGAAACCGGTAAAAAGTCCGGCACTAAAAGCTCGAAGGCTAATATATCCGGAGAAAAGATGACCGAGCTTGTCAAGGTCCTGGCAGAAGCCGAACGGCTCATAGGAGTATTAAACAGACGCGGCATTCACTTCAACGATTTTGTCGAAACTTATTACGAACCCTCAAAAGGAGGACTTCCACAGTTTAGGATTTGTGCCGAAGATAAAGAGGAGATGTATTACGTCAGGGAACAATATGAAAAGCGAGTGGACGAGCTTAAAGAACGAGCCAAGACACTGGACGAAGGCCAGGAAGAGGAAGCAATCGCTTCAGAAGAGCTGCATGAGGTTGGTCGAATAAATCAAATCAACGATATGCTGAATAAGCAGTACGGTCTGGATTTGAGAGATTTCCTGTTAAAGCAGGCCAAAGCCGTCTCCGGCGAAGCACTCGAGACGAAGTTCCAGCTCATCAACAATCAGGATAGTTACGAGATTGCCTCGTTAGGTGAAATTTGTGCCGGCATCAGACAGATAGGCGGTAAAGGAATCGAAATCAAGCGTTTCAAAGGTCTGGGAGAGATGAACGCCGACCAGCTCTGGGATACAACTATGAATCCCCAGACGCGCACCCTGCTCAGTGTCAAACTCGAGGATGCCGGCGAAGCCGACCGGCTTTTCAGCATTCTGATGGGTAATGACGTGGAAAAACGCCGCAATTTTATCCGTGACCACGCCCTTGAGGTACAGAATCTCGATATTTAAAAATTCCCAAAAAAGAAAGCCCCCCAACGCATTGGGGGGCTCAATGTCTGAGAGCGGATAATTCTTTTCAACTTATCGTCAAAATAGTTCCCCTGTCGTTGGCAGAATCGGTGCATTTATTATGCCGGAGACATTTTCGCCCAATAGAGGATAGCTGAGAATCTGTACTCGCTGCCGGAAGCTGTCTAAATTCAAATCGCCTTTTGCAAAGTTGCCGATATCCGATTTTTTCGCACGTATCACAAGCACTGTAGGTGAAGAGGTCCCGATATCATCAGGTAAACTACCCTCGTACACTCTTGTGATCTTTTGTCCTGCCTTTTCCTGAACGATTAAGGTTCGATTTGTTCCGGGAAGTGCTTGTACACTGATGATTTTATCGGAAACGTCGCTGCCGGTAATCGAAAGTATTATCGACTCATCCGGTTTGAGGATTCTGATATTCGCAGCATGCTTGAGCGATTCGATAAGGGTGGTTTTAAGTTTCTCCACCTTCTCGGCGTCATATTTCACTTCCGTGCGTTCGGTTATGAGTCCTCGCCGGCTGGTTTCCTGCGGCTCATATATTTGTTGTTTGGTTTTTTCCCAGACTTCGTCAACATTTTCTTTTTCGGGCTCCTTCTGTTCCTGCTTTTCGGCCCCAGGCGGAGCCGAGAGCGGAAAATCCACATTCATCATAAACAATACCCCATAGCCCTGCAGATACATACATCCTACTTTATTGCTACCTAAGCCTAAAACCATTCCGTAGGGATCCGACATCCAGCGATTTCCCGAAAACATCCAATTTACATTTGATCTGTCATGCCGTACCTGATTAAGCTTGCCCTCTAAGATACGCGACATGATATTTATATCCTCATTAATTGTAAGAATTTCTTCGGTCTTCATCTCCTGTGTTGGGATTATAAGAACTGAATTGCCCGTGCCGGCCGTCCTTCTGCCCGTCGATAAAGCAATAGAGCTGGGTAAGGTTTCTAATTCGCTCTGATCTTGTATAACATTTGTCGCTGAGGGCGGTTGAGACACAGCAGCGGTTCCCGATGATTGAGATAAGGCAAAGCCCGCCGTTATCAGATTAAGAGCGATAAATACAATAATTGTTCGGGTTGAAATCTTCATTTTTTTTGCTCCTTAATTAATTTTCTTTTGATTATTCAATTCTTTAGGTACGAAACCATCGGATTGGGTATACGTGAAAAGCTCCACCATATCCTGTTTTGTTTGATTCAATTCGTTTTCAGTTTGAGTTGCGAAGGTGACGAAAGCGTTGCTCAGTTGGGCGTTATCCCGACGCCTGTTCAATTCAATCTGCTCGAGGGCCGTTGTAAACAATTGCTGTTGCTGCATTTGCGCAGCATTGACGGATTCAATCAGGTTTTCGAGCAGTTGATTGGTCAGGTTGCCGTTGGCGGCCACGATATTCGCAGCTAAGTGATTCAAATCCTGTCGGTATTGCTCGGATAAATCGTCTTTAAGCCTGACATAACTGTTTGCGAGGCCTAACTGCATATACTGTTTCATTTCGCCAAAAAGTCGGTTGCGAATGGCCGGTTCCAGAACGGCCTGTATTTGTTCTATATCCGGCGGCTTGGTGGTCGTCAGCCGTCCTGCAGCAAAACCGGCGATAATCAAAAAAACGGCGGCGGCGGCAAACTTAATAAAGCTGTTCAGCAATGTTATTCTGTTTGCAAGCTGTATCTGTCGATTAAATTCAATCGTATCCGGTTGCTCGGATATGTTTTTCAGCTTTTTAACCGTTGCTTCGGCCAGCTCATCGGACGGGCCGGGGGGAACATGCTGATTTTTAAGAGATTTAACCGCCTTTTCCAGGATATTTTCATCTTCTTTCATAATGTAACCTCACTTTTATGCTCTTTTGACGAGACCTCGAAAAATTGTCGCAGTTTCAACCTGGCCCGGTGCAGTATGACACCGGTCGCAGATTTCTTAATGCCCAGTTCATTCGCAATTTGTCGATAACTCATATCATTTAAGTATCTCAGGCAAAAAACCTGTGCTTCCTGTGGCTGCAGATGAACCAGGGCCGTTTTCAGCATGGTAGCCAGCTCCTGTTGTTGGGCGTATTGTGCCGGATTGGGATTATTTTCAGGTTCTTCCGGCCGGCTGTTTTCTAAAGAACCGATTCGTTCGCGGCGAAATCTCCGGCGAAGCTGGTCTATCGCCCTGGTAGTGGCCAGCCGGACCAAAAGGGCGGGGAAATTCCTCACCCGCTGGCGCCGAGACAGCTCCAGAGCACCGACAAACGTATCCTGAAAGCAATCTGCTGCGTCAGCATCGTTGCCAAGCAGCCTGTACGCCGTCTGCCATACGGCCGGGCCGTGTTCTTTGATAATCGTTTTCCAGTCAACTACTTGCAAATAAAACTCCTTCTGAGCAACCACCGTCAATCTAATAGTCGCTCAACCTTTCCATTTTATTACATAAATTCTAAAATCTCGAACCTCGAATTTCATTTGTTGCTGTCTTGTTGTGAATCGAGCATAAAACTGTCCGCAAAAAAAATGTGATTTTATTTGAATTGTAAGAATTTTTTCTTGCAATAACTTCCATCGCCTGACAAAATCATATTAGTTGAAGGTTAAAGCTATATATTTGCCGAGAGGTGGGATGGCTTGCACCATGGAGGTAACAATGGCAAGTGACATCAAAGGCAGGAAAAAAAAGGAAACGCGGAAGTTTTCTTCCTGGTTTGATTTGCTTGTCGTTTTTTCTTTTGCATTTGCCCTGTTATGCACAATGCTGCTCGTCGGCTGTAATGAAAATACTCAGTCATCAGGAATAAACACTGTAAAACATACCTCGCCCGAAGAGAGAAAGGCCCAGTTGCATAAGTCGCTGGATCGCAAATTTGAAAATCCGGACGCACATTTTCAATTGGGTCAGTTATATCACGCCGAGGGGAACTACTCGCAGGCCCAATGGCACTATCACAGAGCATTGAATTTCGATCCTGTTTACTGGCCGGCCAAAGCGGCGATGGTGAAGCTCTTTAAGGATAGCGGAGACCCGGCCAAAGCCGGAAATATCGCCGATGATTACATTAATAAGGTCTCTATTTCCGCCGCTCAATCGCTCGAGCTCGCCCTGGCTTTTCAGAACGAGAAGCTTGACCAGTACGCAATGCTTTGTTTTCAGCAGGCTCTTAATCTGGCTCCGAATTCTCCCGAGATTCACAAAAAGGTCGGATACTATTATCTCAGCAGAAACGATAAGGAAAAGGCGAAGGAATATTTTATCCGGAGCTTTCAGCTTGAACCGAATCAGCCGGAAATAGCCGGCGAGTTGGGACGGCTCGGCGTAGAAGTGAGAATACCGGCAAAAACCGGAAAGAATATTAATAAACCGGACACTATGAATAATTAGCTTTTTTTGACAATATAGACAATTAACCACTGGTTTTGGCTTTTAATACGTTTTTTCATTGCCCCGTGGAGAATGGATGCTCTGCGGGGTTTTTTTATTTTTCTTTTTATTTACCGACAATTTCTGTTACTATATTGCCCCTATGTTAAAAGTGTAAAGGCATGACCTGTAATATAAACGCAGGCTTATTAAGTATCACTGCGTTCGGCGCGGTTTCGTGGTTAAGCTTTTTATTAAAACCAAATGAAACATATATTTATGGGAGCTCGATTATGGCACGAAAAGTAGTATGTTTGGTAGCGACAGCATTATTTATTTTCGGTTTAGCCGGCTGCGGTAAAAATCCCGGCGGTGATGCCAATAGTGTGTCCACATCAGGTATTACAAGGCTGAAAATGGGGCATGCACTCGATACCGAGCATCCGGTTCACAAGGCCATGGTATTTATGGCGGAAAAGCTCAAAGAAAAATCAGATGGAAACATAATACTTGAGGTATATCCCGGCGAGCAATTAGGCTCTGAAAGTGAGTTGGTCGAGCAGGTGCAGTTAGGTTTAACTGATATGACAAAGGTCTCAACCGCTCCTATGGAAAGCTTTGTACCAATTTATAGTGTTTTCAGTTTGCCTTATATTTTCAGGGATAGCGAACATTACTGGAAGGTTTTGGAAGGCACTATCGGTAAACAGCTTTTAGCCGCCGGTGAAAGCAAAGGTTTCAAAGGATTATGTTATTATGATTCCGGAAGCAGGAGTTTTTATACCAAAGAAAAACCAATATTGACACCGGCAGACCTCGAAGGAATGAAAATAAGGGTTATGAACAGCAAAACCTCGATAGATATGATAAAACAATTGGGTGCTTCATCGACACCAATTTCATGGGGTGAGCTTTATACTTCTCTACAGCAGGGTGTTGTTGACGGGGCAGAGAATAACCCGCCAAGTTTTTATCGTTCAGGTCAATATGAAGTTTGTAAACATTACAGCCTTGACGAACATACAATGATTCCGGATATAGTTTTAATGAGTATGAAAACATGGAATAAACTATCTGCTGAACAACAGCAAATGGTTCAGGAAGCGGCTGACGAGTCGGTTGTATATCAGAAAGAGCTGTGGACAAAAGACAGCGAAGAAGCTCTCAAAATCGTGCAGGAAGAAGGAGTTACTGTCTATAACCCGGAAAAAGGTCCATTCAAAAACAAGGTGAAACAGATGCTCGCTTCCTATGAAGGTACCGAAGTTGGTGAGCTTATTGAGCAAATTGAGCAGGTTAAGTAGCATATCCATGAAATGCTTATTAGGAATATAAATGTTTCAAACTATATTAAAGATTTTATTGTTGCTGCGATTCTTGCTCGTTAAAGCGCTGGAATTTACTGTCATACTGGTTACAGCCGTTCTTGTTATAGATGTTCTCTGGGGCGTTTTTTCCCGATACATAATGAAAGGACAGAGCGCCTGGACCGAAGAGCTTGCGAGGATGCTTTTGATCTGGGTGTCATTACTTGGAGCAAGTGTTGGTTTTATGCGAAAAAGTCATCTCGGTGTTGATTATTTCGTTGGAAAACTAAGCCCAAAAACACAGATAATAGCACAGATAATCGTATATTTACTTGTAATAGCTTTCGTCTCGTTCGCAATGATATACGGCGGTATTACGCTCATTAGTTCAACACTTGAGAAAGGCCAGCTCTTACAAACCCTCGGATTTGAAAAGGGATATGTTTATCTTGCATTGCCAATTAGCGGTTTTTTCATAGTTATTTTTTCCATTGAGACTATTATCAAAAATATAATTTCACTTTTTAGCAAACCATCCCCTGAGTAAAAGGTAAGATTAAATCATGAGCACAACAGTAATTATACTGACAGTAAGTTTTGTTATATTCCTTCTTTTGAACATGCCTATTGCCGTTAGTATCGGACTTTCAACATTTATAACCTGCTTGTATGCCCTTGGGGCGGGCAGTGATCTTGCTTTTAGTGTTGTTGTCGAGAGAACATCACTGATTATCTCTCAGAGAATGGCTACGGGTATAGATGCATTTTCCCTTTTGGCGATTCCTTTTTTTATCTTAGCCGGCTTGTTTATGGGAAAAGGAGGAATCGCCCGCAGACTCATCGACTTTGCCGGTGCCCTTGTCGGACGCTTCACCGGCGGGCTTGCTTATGTCAATGTTCTTACCTGTATGCTTTTCGGAGCTCTTTCCGGCTCATCGGTTGCCGCGGTATCGGCCGTTGGCGGTTTTATGATTCCGGAAATGAATAGAAAAGGTTACGACAAGAATTTTAACGTCGCCGTCTCGACCACCGCCGCTACAACCGGACTTATGATTCCTCCGAGTAATATTATGATTGTTTATGCACTTGTTGCAGGCTCTGGTGTTTCTATTATCGCAATGTTTATGGCCGGTATCCTGCCCGGGATTGTGTTCGGTCTTTTACTGATGCTCGTCAGCGGCATTATCAGCAGGAAAAGAAATTACGGCGCAGGGGACAAACACGGCATTGCGGATATTTTCAAATCCTTTATAGGGGCGATTCCAAGTTTACTGCTCATCGTAATAGTATTAGGCGGAATTCTTGGAGGAGTTTTTACAGCGACCGAAGCCGCGGCAGTTGCGGTACTTTACGCTTTTATTCTTGCGGTCTTCATTTACCGGGAAGTCAAAATCAAAGAGATACCGGGCATCCTGTTGCAGTGTGGAATTACGACGGCGGTCGTGATGTTCCTGATTGCAGCTTCACAGGCTATGTCATGGATTATGGCGAGAGAAAATATACCTCAAAATGTCAGTGCCGCTTTGATAGGTCTTTCGAATAATAAAATAATAATTCTAATGATTATTAACATCCTGCTTCTATTTGTCGGGACTTTTATGGACATGACGCCGGCGGTGCTTATCTTTACGCCTATTTTTCTGCCGGTAGTAAAGGAACTCGGGATTCATCCTGTTCATTTTGGATTGATTATGATTGCCAATCTTTGCATCGGGCTTTGTACTCCGCCTGTGGGTACGTGTTTGTTTGTCGGATGCGGTGTCGGTCAGACTACTATAGTAAAAGTAACGCGGCCGCTTCTTCCGTTTTTCGCCGCGATGGTTGTTGCCCTGATGATTGTGACATATATTCCACAGCTTTCCTTGTTTATCCCTCAATTTTTAAAACTTATAAGTATCTGAATCACTTTTTATTAAATTGTTTTTCAAACTAAATCCGGAAGCCTGAGCTTACAATACATTGACCTGGATATTTTTAACAAAAGAATATAATCGACATGGGGACGGAAAAATTTGACCAGACAATAACAGACTCCCAGGCAACGCCTGTCGAACCCGTAGCTCCGGAGGCTTTCGACTTCGGAGCCTACGCCGATTACGAAGCTTCACTGCTTCAAAAGTGCCGTGATTTCTGGCAGGCCCAAACAGGCGTGCTGGTTTATCGGCGAATGCGCGTGGCGGAGGTTTTTTCCTACGGCTGCAGGGACATGAAAGCTTCCCTCGAATGGCAGCTCGGCGGACTTAAAAAGAGCATGGCGTTCGAGACCGATGTCCCCAACTTCCTCGAACCCTGGTACGGGATCGGTACTATTGCCGGTGCCTTCGGTATCGATTATATCTGGAATCAGGGTCAGGCACCGGCCGTGCAACCTAAATTTAGATCCGCAAAAGAAACGCTCGATTATCAAACAATACCGGTATCACAAAGCGAAATCGGCAAACATACGCTCGATATGATAGATTATTTCGTCGAAAAAACCGGCGGACAAATCCCTATGTCACTGACCGACACACAATCGCCTTTGAATATCGCCTGTAACATTGTGGATATGAGTGGCTTTTTTTTCGAGATGTTCGATAATCCGGAGGCGGTAAAGAAACTGCTGCAGCTTTTGGCCGGACTGCTGGTGGATTTCACGCGGGAACAAATCGAGCACATCGGCCGGTCCTTGGTCTGGCCGGGACACGGTTTTGCCTCGTGTCGGGATTTTGAAGGATTGGGGATGAGCGACGATAACGCCCTGATGATTTCCAGCGAGCAGTACCTGGAATTTGCCGCAGGCGCCGTTGAATCCGCCGGAAAGCCTTTCGGGGACCCGGTGTTTCATAGTTGCGGCAACTGGTCGGACAAGGTCGAGATGGTCAAAAAGATACCGGGATTGCGTATGGTTGATGGAGCTTTTTCCGCTGCGACGGACCCGTCACCGAATTCGCCCGAGCCTTTCGCCAAAGCCTTTGCCGAAACCGGTATAGCTGTAAATGCAAGAATCGTCGGTAATCCCGATACGGTAACAGATATTGTTAAACGGCTATGGAAGCCGGGAATGAAATTGATTGTGACTACATACTGCCGGACGCCTGAAGAGCAAACCGAAGCTTACGACAAAATCCACGAAATTTGTGGATAAGCCGGGCGGTATCGATTATGATACGGAAAAATTTATAATGGAGAAAAAAGTATGATTTTGGAAAAATATTCTTTCGGAGTCGGTGACAGGTTCGGTCACCAGGGAAAAGCCCAGTTAGCAGCGATTATCAAGGCAAAACAACAGGGTATTAACATCACACCCGTCTGGAACAAATCCAACAGGGAGCACACCATCATCGGGACGAAACATGCCGATACACGCAGAGAAGCCGATGCCGCGGTCAAAGCCTGCGATTGGGATGCACCTTACTTTGTGGATGCCGACCACATCGGCCTGGGTAATGTGGATAAATTTATCGATTCCAGTGACTTTTTTACTCTGGACGTCGCCGATTTTATAGGTAAACCGGCGGACCAGGCACAGATGGATACCTTTATCCAAAAGCATAAACAATATATCGGCTCAATTTCCATCGATGGAATTGACGAGCCCCTTGAAATCACCGAAGATAAAGTAAGAGAAATTGCGAACAAATCTCTTTTAGCCGCTCAGGAGGCGGGAAAAATCTATCGTCATATCGCATCTGCAAAAGGCGAGGGCAACTTCATCACAGAAGTTTCCATGGATGAAACCGACCTGCCGCAAACGCCGGTTGAAATGCTCTTTATTTTGGCGGCTATCGCCGACGAAGGCGTCCCGGCCCAGACAATCGCACCGAAATTCACCGGCCGATTCAACAAAGGTGTGGACTATGTCGGGGACGTCGCGCAGTTTGCCAAGGAATTCGAGGAAGATTTGGCCATTGTTGCATTTGCCGTTAAGGAATTTGGCCTTCCCGGAAACCTCAAGCTCAGCATTCATTCCGGCAGTGACAAATTCTCGATATACGGGCCAATGAAACAAGCCATGAAGAAATTCGACGCGGGGCTGCATATTAAAACAGCCGGGACAACATGGCTGGAAGAACTTATTGGCCTGGCGGTGGCCGAAGGCCAAGGGCTTGTTATTGCAAAAGAAATTTATGCCGCGGCACTAAGTCGTATGGACGAGCTTTGCGGACCCTATGCAACCGTTATTGATATCGACCCGGCGAAACTTCCATCGGCACAGGAGATCGACAAATGGAACGGCCGACAGTTTGCCGCCGCGCTTCGTCACGACCAGAAGTGTCCCGGTTTCAATCCCAATTTACGCCAGCTTCTGCACGTCGGTTATAAAGTTGCCGCCGAGTTGGGTACTCGCTTTACGGATGCCCTGGACAAATACGAGCAGACAATCGCAGCAAACGTCACGGAGAACATCTGCGATAGACATATAAAACCGCTCTTTCTCGAATAGAGAAAAGTCCGGTTCAAACGTCATTTCTGTCCGCTCTGGCGGGCGAGCCGCCTTCTGTCCGATTCTTTCAGGAGTCGCTTGCGGATTCGAATCGAGGTAGGGCATATCTCGACAAGCTCATCGGCCTGGATGTACTCCAGAGCCAATTCGAGGCTCATTTTCCTCACCGACCTGATTTTCGCGGCATCGTCTTTGCCCGCTGCCCGGATATTGGTCAGCTGTTTGCTTCTTACGACGTTTACGGGGATATCGTTATCCTTGCAATGTTCGCCGACAACCTGACCTTCGTAAACTTTTTCTCCCGGGGCAACGAAAAAAAACCCGCGGTCATATAAAGCATCGAGTGCATAAGCCGTCACCTGTCCGGTATTGGTTGCGACCATAACACCCGCCTTGCGCTGGGGTATCGCTCCCCGCATTAGCTCATATCTCTCGAATGTATGATGCATTACCGCCCTGCCGGCGGTGGCGTTCATCATTCTGGCATGAAGACCGAACAGGCCGCGGGAAGGTATCATAAATTCCATGTGCACAAAATCACTCGTCCCGCTCTTGGCATCGATTTTGACTATTTCACTTCGTCTCTCGCCGAGAAGACTCATTACGGAATTCTGGCAATCCAGCGGACAATCCACCGCAAGCAGCTCTATCGGCTCGTGCCGTTTTTCGTCCACCATTTTCAAAATGACATCCGGCTTGCCCACGCATATCTCGTAACCTTCCCTCCGCATATTCTCCAGCAAAATCCCAAGATGCATAAGGCCCCTGCCGGAAACCTGGAATTCCTCCGGCGTTTGTCCCGGTTCCACCCTCAGGGCGACATTATGCTGAAGCTCTTTTTCGAGTCTTTCTCCGATTTGTCTGCCGGTGACATATTTTCCTTCCTGACCGGCAAAAGGACCGTCATTGACTCGGAATGTCATTGTCATTGTCGGTTCGTCCACTGAAATAACCGCAAGCCTCGAAGGTTTATCGGCACATGCAATGGTATCCCCGATATCCACCGGATCGAGTCCCGAAATCGCACAGATATCCCCCGCCTGGACGCTTGAAACCTGCCTTCGGCCGAGACCGTGAAACTGATGAATCTGCATTATCTTCTGCTGTGTATGCAGCCCCTGTTTATCGATAACGGTTACTCTCTGACCTTCGTTAATACTCCCGGCAAAAACTCTGCCGATAGCAATTTTTCCTACATAATCGGAATACTCCTGACTTGTCACCAGCATTTGAAGCGGTGCATCGGGAATAACTTCGGGCGATGGGACATAATTAATGATCGTATCGAATATTACCTGCATATTGTTAGCCTGCGTTCCAAGATCGGTTGTGGCCCATCCTTCTTTTGCCGAGGCATAAACACAGGGAAAATCCAGCACCTCGTCGTCGGCACCCAGCTGGACGAGCAAATCGAATACCTCATTGACGACATCATCCGGGCGGCTGTTTTTGCGGTCCACTTTATTGACCACGACTATCGGGCGGATTTTATGTTCGAGTGCCTTGCTCAAAACGAACCTTGTCTGCGGCATCGGCCCTTCGAATGCATCGACCAAAAGCAGCACGCCGTCGGCCATTTTCAGGACACGTTCGACCTCCCCGCCGAAATCGGCATGGCCCGGCGTATCGATAATATTGATTTTATATTCGGTGCCCTCGGAGTCAGTGTAGTTAATAGCGCAGTTTTTACTGAGGATTGTTATGCCCCGTTCCCGTTCCAATGGATTGGAATCCATAATCAGGCCGTGCTGGCCGCCGGCAAGCTTATCGAGATCCTCGGTACGAAACATCCCGGACTGGTACAAAAGCTGATCGACCAGTGTCGTCTTGCCGTGGTCAACATGGGCGATTATCGCCACATTACGAATATAATCCGAATACATAAAAATCTCTCAATAGGGATTAATAAACATCACGAGCTGGTTAAGTAGCTATGTTTAAAAGTGAGTAAAATACCCAATTTCCGAAAATTGTCAATACAAATCTACTTAATTGACAAAATCAGCAATATTTCCTCCGAGGTTCAATATCATTATTATATTATAAAAATTATCCCGAACCTTATCTCTTATTCTCTGCGTCTTCCGGCAGAAAGTTTTCCATCACCCACAGTTCTTCTGAGTATTTGTTCGTTATAAGGGCGATACGTCGGCCGTCCGGATGCAAGCTTATGGTTGGACGCGAGCTATCACCAATCCCTGCTGAGGCCAGAAGCTTGCGAGGCTCTCCACCTTCGACGGAAATTTGCCAGAGCGATCCTTGCGAAGTGAAAAGTATGCTTTTACCGTCAGGTGCCCATAGGACATCACGTATCTTACCCCAGTTTGGGGCAAGTAACTCGTTGAGAGTCTTACCTTCCAGAGAAATTACTTTTAGATGAGTAGGTCCTGAACCAGAGCCTGGAGCACCAACAGCCACACTCCTTCCATCAGGAGATAAGTCCCACCAGAATAGCCAGCCAGACTCGCCTAATTCAAATATCTTGCGTTCTTCGCCCGTACTCAGGTCTCTGACCAGCAGTGAGGTTCCTGCATTGTAAAACAAAGATTTTTCATCGGGTGAGATTTGAGTCCGTATAGGGCGACCGACGTCACTTTTGAAGAGAATATTCCTGTTGCCTGTCTCGATGTCTATCTTATGAACACTCCATATGAAGTCTGTTGCGGTCGAACCACCATCACCCGGGGACAGCCATGAGGCTATAAGAGATTGCCCAGAGGGAGTCCATGTAATCCAGCGGGTCCACGGCAAATCAGTGTCGATAACCTTCTCCACTCCTCCAATAAGCGAACGAATGTGGATGCTTGACGAAAGACCGCTACCCCTCCGGCAGTAGGTCAGGTACTTGCCGTCAGGCGACCAGGCAGTACACCCGTAGTAGCTGTCGGTGTCTTGACAGACTAGCTTGGGTGAAGACAGGACTTCTCCTGTACGCAGGTCCAAGCTTGCAGTTGATAGACTATCTATACGGAAACTGCTTATGTAATAGCAGGCCCCATCGTGCGTTAGACCAATCGGGAAGAACCTACCTATGTCAGATCTAATGAGTTGAGGATTTCCCTCGGGTTGCCCACCGTTGACCCGCTGAAGCCACAATCCCAACGTACCGACATCAGCACCTGAAAACAAAAGGCCTTTTCCGTCCGGAGTCCAGCCAACAAGCTTATTGTTGCCCGCATGTTCAAGAATTGTCTCGTGTTTTTTATCAATATCAAATATAAAGATATTGTACTTAGCTACACCAGCTTCTCGCTCACGAGCGTGATAGGCAATATATTGTCCATCGGGTGATAGGTTGACCATTTCTCCATATCCTACAATGCTTCGCTCCTTAGGTATGGTTGTTATGGCCTCAACGGAACCGTCCTCAACAGAAATCCTTACGATCTCCGTGGATTGCTCATGCCCATCTTTATCTTTCAACTTGCGCGATCCCAAAATATGGGCGCCGTCATCAGACCAGTCTTCCAGGACTATAGGGTATTTACCTGAGCAGAGCACGCGATATTCGGAATCATTCAGGCCACCTACTCGCAATTCAGAAGTATTTCTTTCATTATCGATCCAATTGTAGGCAATCAGCTTGCTGTCTGGTGATATTACGAGCTTCCAGCCGATGACGCAGTTATCGTCCGAGGAAACCAGGATTTTCTCTTGTCCAGTCTCAAGCTCGCGAACACTAAGTGCACTTGCCTTACCCTTCCACCTAACCTCGCAGAAATACTTACCATCCGGTGAAACTCTGGGAGGCTGATCCGATTCGCTTTTGTCCATAATCTTGTGAAGCGTCATGCCGCCTACAGATTTTGCGACCGGAGTTTCCGGCAGAAAATTCTCCATCACCCAGACCTCTGCAGGCCTGAAAGTGGTGGTGCAGAAGGCAATATGTTGGCCATCCGGATGAGCACTCAGCTGCAAGATGGACGCCATTTCAAATCCGAAGTTCTGAGGTTCTCCGTCATCTACGGGGATTCGCCACAAATCCCATTTTCCGTCAGCTTCTGGTGGGCGAAACTTAGGCATGAGGATGTATTTTCCATCCGCAGTCCAGGTATGTGGAGTATATCTGTTGTCCTCCTTATCAAAGATGTGAATTTCACGAGGTTCACCTCCGGCAGCCGGCATGATTCTCAGGGTCCTGTTCTTGGCCTTATCAAGGAAAGCCAGCCATTTGCCATCCGGTGAGAGGGATATACTGAATATATCTGACCGGCTGTCACGATACAGTTCATTTTCCACACCGCTTTCGATATCCCGAACCACGATTTGACAGAAATGCTCATCCCGATCACCTGTGCTCACGCTGCGCACTAAGAAGATAGATTTTCCGTCAGCGCACCACAAATGCCCATGGATCTTATTGTTCTCACTCATTACCAAAAGTTTAACTTTGCCTGTTTGAGCATCGATCCGATAAAGCCCCATGTTCTTGTTATCGTCTTCAAGATTTACCACCATAACCGAGTGGCTATCAGGAGACCATTGTGGGAAACCGAAATTGTTTATTTCCGGCTTGAATTCGCGTTCCTCACCGGTTTCCAAAGAACGAATACAGAGAACATTGCCAAGAGGTGTGGTTGCACCAAGCATTTTCATCGGCGGTGGCCGTCGAGAAATGTATGCGAGATATTTGCCATCAGGCGAGTAATCCGGTGTTGTGTTGGATTCTACGTAACCCTTTATAGCCTCGTGGGGGGGAACTACGATTTTACCTGTTTCCGGGTCAACTTTTGTGATATATACATCATTCTTATTTGGACTGGGACTGTGGCTATAGTAGAGAGAACCATCCTCGGTTAGTCCCATCGGGATAAATCTCCCAATATCCGCCTTAACCAGTTCGGGAACTCCCCGAGGTTTTCCATCAGCGACTGCAACGAGCCATACACGCGCAGTTCCGGTTCGGTCGCTGGCAAAAATGACATTCTTTCCATCCGGCGTCCATCCGAGCACATAGTCACTGGCAGGGTGTTCAACCAGAGGGATTTCACGACTTCCATCAGTCGACATCAGTGAGATGTCATGTGAGTCTTCTTTTTGCGGAAAGTCATAGACAATGTGGCGCCCATCCGGTGAGAAGCTCATATTCTTCGGTGTGTACCAACTGGAGTTCCTGAGGCCATAGTATTTGTCCAGGGTTTTGAGAACACGAACAGAACCGTCCGTAACGGAAACCAAAACAATCCTGTTCTTTCCATCTTTTCCAGCCACACATGCCAGAATTTGCCTGCCATCAGGGGACCAATCGTAGGGTCGTACCCATTCCTTTTCCTCAGAACCATAGAGAACTCGAGGTTTTGAGCCGTCTATCCCGATAACGCACAATTCAATGACGTTTGACCACCATTGATAAGCAATCTGCTTACCGTCAGGTGACCATATCGAAGATAGAGCAAATTGATATTCGTCGGATTCATACCAGGAAGTATTATCCGTAAGACGGCGTTTTTTACCGGTGGCGATTTCATAGATGGCGAGGTCATTATGGTTGACGTCACTTGTCTCCCAGTCCACAAAGGAGAGATACCGGCCGTCAGGTGAAGGTGCTCCATAACAATCCACGTCAGGACCTGTCCAGACCCGCCGAAGCACTATAGGCGGAGAAGATTTTGGGTCGGATCTTCCAAAAGCTTTCGTGCGCTCCGCGTCGGGCAGAGACACACAGGCCAGGATGATAATCAAGATGGCAGCTAAAGGTGACCAACGATATGAACTTTTGTTATATTTTGTAATCATTTTAATTCTCCTTTCGAGTTGAGATTTATCTTCCAAAATGCCCGCTATCGAGGGGACATAATTGACCTGGGAAAATCTCTCAAAAAGGTTGATAAGAGTTCTGCCGTATTGCTCAGGTTCTTCGCTGCTCATCGTCGAAAGAGCCAGAGCATCGCAGGCTAATTCCTGGTCGGTACGCATTCGACGGAACGCAAACCAAATCAGCGGATTGAACCAGTGCAGGACCTGTAATAATGATACTACCCAACCAAGATAAATATCTCGTCGCCTCAGATGTGCAAGCTCATGAAGAAATACATATTGCAGTCCATCAAGGTCAAGCTCTTCCAAAAGCCCATGGGGTAATAACACTCTTGGCCGAACAAAACCAAATAAGGCCGGACTTTTTACTTTGTCGGTTACAACGACACCTATAACGGTCTGGATTCGCATCTGCATTTTGCAATCCTCCAGAAGCTCCAGAATCTGCTGGTCGGTGACTTGCCGCTCGCTCTTAACTGCCCTCCAGAGGATGATATTTCGTAAAAATATATAACCGGCCAGGGCTAATGCACCCGCCAACCATATCAAAGGCAGTATATCCGACAAACTAGAAGTTTGTGATCGAATCGGCTGGATTACAACAGGAGGCAGGTTGTCTGTCGTGGAAGTCACTGTTTCGGAAACCGACTCCGATCCAACAGCTCCGACACTGTCTGTTTGCACCGAAGCAGGCTCAGATTGTCTGTTCTCAGAGATGCCCCCATCCGATTGAACAATGCCCTCGCTGCTTTGGTCAATTGTCTCAACAGCTTCTATCTTTTGAAGTGAAGCGGACTGCGGCATCAGATTAAATATGCTGATTCTGCTCTGGGGCGACCAGGGCAATGCCAAACGTACTAATAAAAGCAGCCACAGATAATAGTGCCAGCTAACAGGCAGCTTTTGTCTCAGTACTACCTTTACCATTAATATCAAACAGATGAGAATACTTCCTTGTATTGTAGTTCTCAATAACCACTCAAAGAAAGGTGACAAGTTAATATCTAAGGCTTCCATTATGAGCCCTTTCATTATTCAAACTGTTATTTTCCTTTTTCGTTCCGCTTTTCTCGACCGTCAAGAACTTGCTTGAGTCTGGCAATCTCTTCTGGGGAAATATTTTCATTTTCGACGAAAGCTGCGAGCATTGGCTCAATAGAGCCGCCATGAACCCTGTCCAGAAATGATCTGGTCTCCTCCATGACACAATCCGACTCATCAACAAGGGGGTAATAAAGATATTGCCTGCCCTGTTTCTTGAAATCGAGGGCCTTTTTCCGTACGAGGCGATTTATTAATGTGCGAATTGTTTCACGCTTCCATGGACTTTCTTTGGACAAAGTCTCAACAATATCATTAGCTGTAAGCGGCGATTTTTTCCAGAGCACTTTCATGGCCTGCCATTCTGCCTCCGAAATTTTTGGTATCTTTTTCATTTCAATCTCCTTAATATTACATCTGTAACAATTACAATTGTTACATCTGTAACATATATATCAAGAGAAAAATAATATTTTTTTTATCTTTATTTTCTTCATCCTCATACAAAGCCATATGAGCCGGTAATTATGGATTATTTTTAAGGCTTGTAATTGTGTAGAAAAGGCCCGAAAGCTGCCGATATAAGTTAAGTCCCGTGCCGGACAAGGCGTATATCGCCCTTGATACATAATTATTATAGGACTTGGGAAGGAGTCGGAGATTTGAAGAAGAAGAAATCGTATAAGAAAACATCCAACAGCGAACGAACAAGCTCGGTGGCCCGGTCGGCAATGACCTGCCTCTGGATAGGGCTCTGCTTGTTTCTTTTCTTTAGTTGCCTGAGTTTCAATATTAACGACTGGCCGAGCAAATTCGCTTATCCTCATAACAATCCTACTTCCAATTTATGCGGCCCAATAGGGGCATTTTGCGCCTACTATATCCTCTATTACATCGGGCCGGGCATTTTTATAATCCTGGCGACCGTTACCTGCTTTTCGGTGATGAACCTTACTAAACGCCCAATCAGCCAGCCTTTATTGCGCCTGGTCGGCCTGGCCCTTGTGACCGCCGCCGCTTCAACGAGCTTCTACTGCCTGTGGCCGCATCGAGTATTCAATTTCCCGGCCGGTTCGGGAGGAATGCTCGGCATCGGCGCCGCCCAGATACTGCGAGAGCACTTCGCATCGCTCGGCACTTTCATATTGGTAACGGCAATCTGGATTGTCGGTTCCATTTTATTAGCCGACGGCATCGTCACGGCGTTTCTGCGTTTTCTGGGTTTCGGCGTCGGACGTTTCTCGGATGCGATGGTCCCGGCATGGTCGGCGGCAAAACAGCATTCGCAGGTCATCAGTGAAATCTGGCGAAAACTAAGCATCAAGCAAAAACCGCTGACAATGGCCTCCGCAAGAAAAGAGAAGCCTGAAGTACCTGATGACAAACACATCGAAAATCTCCTTCTTAAACGGCCGGACAATATTCAGATCAAACATTCGAACGGCAAAAAGTCGAAAAGTCCCGGCGCCAAACCCGCCAGCCGTGCCTTTGTTCAGCCGTCCTACGAGGACTACACCCTGCCGCCGCTGGAGTTGCTCGCACAGCCGGAGTACGGTTATGCCACCGAGCAGGAGAAAGTCGTCAAGGCCAAGGCTTCGGCTTTGGAGAAGCTGCTCTCGGAATTCAACGTCAACGCACGAGTCGTCGCCGCCGATACCGGGCCGGTCGTGACGATGTTCGAGCTGGAGCTCGCCGCGGGTGTGAAAGTCAGCCAGATTTCCGCACTTGCGAACGATATGGCCCGCGCGCTCGGTGTCGGTGCCGTACGTGTCGTCGCCCCCCTACCCGGTAAACATACCATCGGTATCGAGGTCCCAAACAGCGAGAAGGAGAAGGTCCGCATCCGAAGTATGATGGATATGTCCGGCAGCAAGCCGCAGCGGATGCAGATACCGCTGTTCCTCGGCAAGGATTCCGCCGGCGAAGCTCTCGTTTCGGACCTGGCGAAAATGCCGCACCTGCTGATCGCCGGTACCACCGGTTCGGGCAAGAGCGTCTGCATTAACAGTATTATCACCGGCATACTGCTGACCAAACGGCCCGACGAGGTCAAGATGATTCTTATCGATCCCAAGATGGTCGAGATGACGGCGTTCAATACGATTCCCCATCTGATGTGCCCCATAGTGACCGAAACTCAGATGGCGGTAAAGATACTCGAATGGGCCACCGTAAAGATGGACGAACGGTACGCCCTGCTCGCCGAAGCGAAGGTCAAGAACATCGCCGATTATAATAACCTCGGCGCCGAGGAAATCCTCAAGCGTTTCAATCCGAGCAGCCCGGAGGAAGAAACGAAAATTCCCATGCAGCTGCCTTACATCGTAATAGTCCTCGACGAGCTTGCCGATTTGATGATGACCGCCGCCAAGGAGATCGAGGCCTACATAGTTCGGCTGGCGCAAAAGAGCCGGGCCATCGGGATCCATATCATCCTCGCTACACAACGGCCGCAGGCAACCGTAGTCACCGGCCTTATCAAATCCAACATGCCGTGCAGGATCGGCTTCCGCGTCGCGGCTCGTATGGACAGCCGGATCATCCTCGACCAGAACGGCGCCGAAACACTGCTCGGCGAAGGTGACATGCTCTTCCTCAAACCCGGCACAAGCGACCTGGTCCGGGCACAGGGCACTTTCGTCGATGAAACCGAGATAAAGAGCATCGTCAAGCACCTCAAGGACATCGCCGAGCCGCAGTTCCATCCCGAGCTGACCCAGATCAAGAAGTTCGACCCATCCGAGATGGCCAGGGACGAGCTTTTCGACGACGCCGTCCGGATTGTCCTCGATACCCAGCGGGGCAGTGTATCGCTGCTCCAGCGGAAACTCAATATCGGTTACGCCCGGGCCTCTCGCATAATCGAGATGATGGCCGGTGCCGGCATTCTCGGCGAATATAAAGGCTCCCAGGCGCGGGAGGTCATGATGACGCTTGACGAGTACGAAAACGTCCGCTCCCAGATGGAGGCCGATGCCGAAGCCGGTTACGCCGATTTGGCCGAAGATGATACTCCCCCCGAACCCGCATACATCAGCGAAGGTCAGAAAGAGTACATTGCCACCGACAGTGAGGAAGACGACTAAGTGATTGGTACTTTTTTCATTTTTTCTGTCTTTTTCTGTTCCGGACCTGTCTCGGCATAGCCATCGACGACGCCGGATTGGGTTTGTTTTCCATTTTTTTTACCACGGCGAAGTTCTACGAAGCCGGGTGCGTTAACTCCCTCAGTTGCAGCAGTTCCATTCATTTCAAATTCCTCCGCCTCTATTTCCTCCTTCGCCTGTTCTAACTGCCGAATTAGCTTACGCTTATGAAGCTCGTCCATCGTTTT
>Ga0272441_10003813_pt1 | contig 28177 bp, 17 predicted proteins | sample SSMProp6N_FD_193582 | JGI IMG/M metagenome (GOLD analysis project Ga0272441, IMG submission 193582) | Marine sediment archaeal communities from Little Sippewissett salt marsh, Falmouth, MA, United States - SSM-Prop-6N | ecosystem: Environmental > Aquatic > Marine > Wetlands > Sediment ... | reverse complement strand
GGGATGCAGCAGACCGGCCATGTCCTTGATCGTCAGGGAGTCGGCGCCGTTGTCCAGGACGTTTTCCGCGAAGTGCAGAAAATGGTCCAGATCGTGCACGGGCGAGGTGGTATAGCTCATCGCCGCCTCCGCGTGCCCGTTGAACGTCTTGGTCGACATCATCGCCGTCTGGAGGTTCCGCGGATCGTTGAGCGCATCGAACACGCGCACGCGGTTGGTGCCGCTGCGGACAGCCTCTTTGAGAAACTCGTAGACGACCTGGTCGGGATAGGGCGTGTAGCCGAAGAGATTCTGCCCGCGGCAGAGCGATCGGATCGCGACCCGATCACCGAGAACCTCCTTGAACCGGTCGACCCGCTCGAAAGGGTTGTCGCCGGTGAAGCGCAGGGCGGAGTCAAGCGTCGCCCCGCCCCACAGCTCCATGATGGTGTAGCCGCTGTCGTGCAGCAGGGGCAGCACCCGCAGACATTGTTCGGTGCTCATCCGGGTGGCGAGCAGGGATTGATGCCCATCGCGAAGAGAGCAGTCGATGAAGTTGATGCGCTTGGCCATGCCTCACTCCGTTCCCCGGGCGGGGGTGAGCAATCGACCCCGCCTGTTTTCCAGCGTCCCATTGTCAGCGGTGTATTAGAGGCAAATTCGCCGGCAGGTCAAGGTGGCGGCTGAACCGATCGTTCCGCGCGGGCGGCGGATCGCGTCCTTGCGCCGCGCGCTGTGCGGGTCACGTTTGGGACGGCATCGGCCCGGAGCCAACCGGCGCCGGCGCCCGTCGGCCGGAATCGATGTGTCGGCGCCGACGGTCTCACGGCCGGCCCAGGCGATGGGGGGACGAAGGGCCGCCCAGCTCCTCGATGGCCCGCGGCGTGAGCGGGACCGGCCCGCCCACGCGGCGGCTGCCGATCAGCGCCTCCGCCGTCGACTCCAGGACCTCCAGCCGGTCGTAGGCGCCGAGCACGGAGGTCCCCAGGACCAGTGCTCCTTCATTCTCGACCAGCCATGCCGGACGGTCCGGGCCGACCGTGGCGGCGAGATGGTCGGCCCGGCCATGAAACGCATCGAAGGAAATCGTCGCGACGTCACCCAGGAAGAAATAGCCTTCGCCGGTCACGCGCGAATCGAGATGCGCCCCGGTCACGCTGAAGGCGGAAGTATTCGGCGCCGCGGCGGTGACGATCGCCATGACCCGGGGATGGCGCCGGTAGATGGCTTCGTGCAGGAGCACGGCTCGGTCCGGGCGCCGGCCCGCCGGGCAGCTCCGACCTTCAACCAGCACCAGATCATCGGCCTCGACCATCCGCCAGCCGACATCACGTGCCGTGATGATGAAGGTGCGCCCGTCCAGTCGAGCCGACAATCCGCCGCCCCCGCTGATCGTCAGGCTCTGCCGATACCCGCGCCGGGCGAACTGGCAGATCTCCCTTCGCAGCGCTTCCTCCCGGTCGGCGGGCGACGGCGCTTCGCATTCCGCGAGCGTCGCCGCGGATGCTCTTGCCCGGTCCAGTTCGACCGCGCTCAGGCAGTGGATCGGCCCAAGCGCGGCCGCCCCGATGATGGTCCTCGCCGTCTGTTCCAGAGCTTCGAACCGCGCCAGGGCCTGCCGCAGGTCAAGGTCGCCGATCATGACCCCATGGTTTTCGAGCACGACGCACCTGCATTCTCCGGCAAAGGCGGCAGCGACCTGCCGGCCCAGCGCCTCGCTGCCGCTGCGCTCATAGGTGGCGTACCCCACCGGGCCGCACAAATCGTGAACCTCCGGGAGGATTGCGGTGTCCGGTGTTTTGTGGCAGATACTGAAGGCGACAAGCCCGGCGGGATGCGCGTGAATGATCGCCCGCAGATCATCACGCACCTGGAAGATGCGCCGGTGGGCCGGGTATTCCGAAGATGCCGCGTGCCGGCCCGCAACGCGTCCATCGGCCGTCACGCGGACGATGTCATCGGGGCGAAGATTGCCCTTGTCGATCTGCGCGGGCGTGATCCAGATATCGCCGTCATCATCGCGCACCGAGATGTTCCCGCCGGAGATTGTGGTCATGCCGCGGCGATAAATGTGCCCCATCGCCTCGGCGATCGCGGCCGGTGGGGAAGCGGATTCGGGCGGTTTGCCGTTCATGATGGGAAGGCGAATACCATCGGCAATGGCAGCCGGCCCGGACGCCGGCCGGACGTGACAGAACAGGCAGTCTATCATTCGCCGGCGGGACAAGCCATCGACGCACAAGCACGACCGACCGCCCCGCAGGGCACGAGGATCGCGGACCATCCATGAACATAGACGGCAAAGCCTACCGATCCATCTGGCTCGCCGACGACGGCTGGTCGGTGCGGGTCATCGATCAGACAAAGCTGCCGCACCAGTTCACCATCGCGCGACTCACCACCGTCGATGAGACGGCGACGGCGATCCGGACAATGGTCGTGCGCGGCGCACCGCTCATCGGCGCCGCCGCAGCGTACGGCCTGTGCCTGGCCCTGCGCGACGATCCATCGGACACCTCGCTGGTCGCGGCAAAGGAGAAACTTGCGCGGACGCGGCCAACCGCGGTGAACCTCCGCTGGGCGCTGGAGCGCATGAGCGATGCCGTCGGCCGACTGCTCGAAGATCAACGGGTCGAGGCGGCCTACCAACTGGCGGCAGCGATCTGCGATGAGGATGTCGCGATGAATCGGTCCATCGGTGAGCATGGCCTCGCACTCATCGACACCCTGTGGGCGAAGCGCGGCCGCAGCGGGGCAGTCAACATCCTCACCCACTGTAACGCCGGCTGGCTGGCCACCGTCGACCGGGGCACCGCCCTGGCGCCGATTTACCTGGCCCACGACCGGGGCATTCCCGTGCACGTGTGGGTCGATGAGACCCGCCCGCGCAACCAGGGTGCTTCCCTCACCGCCTGGGAACTGGCCCGGCACGGCGTTGCCCATACCGTCATCGTCGACAACCTCGGCGGACACCTCATGCAGCGCCGACTTGTCGATTGCTGCATCACGGGCACGGACCGCACGACCGCGGCCGGCGATGTCTGCAACAAGGTCGGCACGTATCTCAAGGCGCTGGCCGCCCGCGACAACGATGTTCCCTTCTATGTGGCCCTTCCCGGCCCCACGATCGACTGGTCCATCACCGACGGCGCGAACGAGATCCCCATCGAACAGCGCCCTTCCGAGGAGGTCTCAAAGATCACCGGACGGACGGAGGAAGGGAGCATCATCACGGTGGCAATTACGCCCGAAGACAGCTCGGCGGCGAACTGGGCCTTCGACATCACGCCCGCTCGCCTCATCACCGCTCTTATCACCGAGCGAGGAGTCTGCGAGGCCTCCGCAGACGGCCTCGCTTCTCTGTATGCGGACGAGAGCAGGATGGCGGATCTGATCCGCCGACGACGCGTTCATTGACTCCTGCATTAGCAATGTCCGCGCGGGCGTCGGAGCTGCGATGCCGGCTCGGGGCATCGCGCCGGCGGTGCCGGCCCGCGGTGGCGGTGGCACGGCCCTCCGCGCCGTGCGTCGGTGGTGTCGACACATGCTCACGAGATGGTTCCCGCGGATGCATGTCCACGGGGAAGCGGTCCGTCCGCGCGCCGGCGGGAAGGGTATCCGCACGACGCGGAGCGTCGTGCCACCACCGCGCGGACATTATAAGCGCAGGACCTGATAAGACCTCATCATCGGTCGCTGCGGAACGACGAGGCGGGCAGGCCTTCCTTGTTCATCAGATTCGGCTCGGCCTCCTGGTGCCAGGCGAACCGCACCGCCACCGGATCGCCCACATCGTCGCTCCAGACGACAACCGCTTCGCCGTCGATTTCGGCATGGGCCTTCACGAACCGCCGATCGGCGCCGGCGATTTCGAAGAACGTCAGCGACTGGCCATCGCGCGAAGCCAAGCCGCCGCCGACGTGATTGAATCGAACGTGGATTCGGTCGCCTTCCACCTTCATCGACCTGTAAAGCGGTCCGGAGTAAACCAGATCCTCTCGGCCGAAAGTCTTTGCCAGCGCCCACAAGGCCAGGCGTTTGCCGACATCCTGCTTGTTGCGCGGATGAATGTCGCGAAGGTTGGCGATGTCGTTGACCACGGCCATGCCGGTGTTGGGCACGGCCATCGCCGCCGTCTGCGCTTCCCAGATCTGCGGCAGGAGGTACGGGTCACCGTTGTACCGGAACGGCGCAAGCTGCACGAAGTAGAACGGGAAGTCGCCCTGCTGCCAGACCGCGCGCCATCCGGCGATCAGCGCCTCCATCTTCGCCGCATACGCCGGGCCATCGGCGCGGTTCGCTTCGCCCTGGTACCAGATCACCCCGCGGATCGCGAAGGGCACGAGCGGATGGACCATGCCGTTGTAAAGACCCGTGGGTTGCCCACGGTCCTCCAGCGGATGCGGCTCGGGCGCCGGCATCGGCGCCAAGCGCTCGCCGGCGGCCAGCGCCTGATGCGTCGCGCTGACCCATGCCTCGATCTTCCCCAGCGCCTGCCTCACGGAACGGCGATACTGGGCATCGGCCTGGCTGATCTGCTGGAGGATCGGGCGCGTCGCCTCCACTACGGCAAATCCAGGCACGGGCGTCCACGGTTCGATGCGCGTGCCGCCCCATGACGTATTGATCAGACCGATGGGCACATCGAGTTGCTCATGCAGCTCGCGGCCGAAGAAATAGGCGACGGCCGAGAAGCCCCCGATCATGTCCGGCGCGCAGACGCGCCATGCCGCATTCACATCCAACGCGGGAAGCCCGGACGGTCGGCGCGGAACATGGAACAGGCGAATCTCCGGAAAGTCGGCGTCGGCGATCTCACGCTCGCCGTCGTTGACCCGGCTCACCGGCCATTCCATGTTCGATTGCCCGGAACAGATCCATACATCGCCGATGAGAATGTCCTCGAACCGGATAAGGTTGTTGCCCCGGACCGTCATCTGGTGTGGCCCACCCGCCGGCATCGCCCCCATTCGGACCTTCCAGTTGCCCTTCGCATCCGCGGTCGCGGTCCGCGCCTGCGGGCCGAGGTTCACGATGACGGTCTCGCCGGGATCGGCCCGGCCCCAGACGGGCAGTTCGGCATCGCGCTGCATGACCATGTGGCTGCCGAACACGCTCGGCAGCGTCACGTCCGCCCATGCCGGCATTGCCGCCGGCAGCGCCAAGGCGATAAGAAGCGTCAGCTTCGTCCCGGTCATCGAGATCTGCGATTGATGCGCGTTCATTCCATTCTCCTCGATCGGTCTCCACCTCGCTCATCGGCACGCATCATACCGGAAGCCGGACCTGACGAGTCCGCGAGGAAGGTCCGGGTCAACGAAGTCCATCGCGCACAAAAACAGCCCGGCCCCGCCGCCGCCTCCCCATCCATCACCCCATCGCGCGCCCCGCCGGCGCGGCGCGGTTGCGGTACACCATCCAGTACACCACCGGAATCACCACCAGCGTGAACGCCGTCGAAACGAACAGGCCGAAAATGAGCGCCCACGCCAGGCCGGAGAAGATCGGATCGAGCGTGATGGGCACGGCGGCGAGCATCGCCGTCCCCGCCGTCAGGAAGATCGGCCGGAAGCGCACCGCACCCGAATCGAGGATCGCCTGCTTCAGGTCCGCTCCCTCGCGCAACGCGCCGTGGATGAAATCGATAAGCAGAATGGCGTTGCGCACCGCGATGCCGGACAGCGCGATCATCCCGATCATCGCCGTCGCCGTGAAGAACACCGGATTGGCGTACTGACCGATCGGAGCATCCCACAGCAGGTTCAGCAGCCAGAAGCCGGGCATGATGCCGATGATCGTCAGGGGAATGGAGATCATAAGAATAATCGGCATGAAGTAACTGGCCGTCTGGTACACGAGCAGCACATAAATGCCAAGGCAGGCGGCGCCGAAGGCCAGGCCGAGATCGCGGAACACATCGACGGTGATCTTCCACTCGCCCTCCCCGGCCCACTCGATCTCGAAGCCCCCGGGCACGCGCGAGCCTTCCGCTCCGGGGGTCAGGTCGTCGTGCATGTCGATGATCGCTTCCGCCGGCGCACGCCCGGCCATCTCCGCAAACACATAGACGACCGAGCGCAGGTTCTTGTGGTAGATCGTCTGATCCTGCACGGTCTGCACGAAACGCCCGAGCTCGCCGAGCTGAACCATGTTCCCGGCCGGACCGGTCACGTACAGGTTCTCCAGGCGCGACAACTCGCTTCGATCCGCCGCGGGCAGACGCAGATTGATCGGCGTGGGCATGACCTCGTCGTCCTGATGACAGACGGCGATGTCGGCCCCGCCCAGGGCCACGGCCAGCGTGTGCGCGATGTCGGCGGTGGAGAGACCGGCCAGCGCGGCCTTCTCCTTGTCGGTGATGTAGACGAACTTCGTCTGCTCGCGCTCGATCGTCGAGTCGACGTCGACCACCGCTTCCTCCTCGCGGAAACGATCCTCCACGATCCGGGCGGCGCCCTGGATGTCGGCATAGTCGTGATACGGCCGGCCGTACACCTCGACGGTCAGCGTCGACAGCACCGGCGGGCCCGGCGGCATCTCGACAATCTTGATGTTCGCACCGCTGCGCTGGGCGATCGCGTGCAGATCCTCACGTATCCGCAGGCCGATCTCGTGGCTCTGCTGCGCCCGCCGGCGCTTCCCGAGGAGGTTGATGCGGATGTCGGCGACATTCGGTCCGCGGCGCATGTAGTAATGGCGCACCATGCCGTTGAAATCCATCGGGCTGCTCGCGCCAACACAGGTCGTCACATCCGTGACCTCGTTGACGGTCTGGAGATAACCGGCCAGCTCGGCGGTGACGGCGGCGGTGCGCTGGAGCGTGGTGCCCTCCGGCATGTCGATGACGACCTGAAGCTCGTTCTTGTTGTCAAACGGCAGCATCTTCAGCGGCACCCGCCGCGTCGCCGCCAGCGTGCAGGACAGCAGGAACAGGACAAACATAAGAATGAGCAGCCCCCACGCCGCCGAACGATACTTAAGAAACGGCTGAACCACGCGCGAATACGCGTGATATAATGGTGATTCGTGCAGCTCGAAAGGCTTCTCGTTCGCCTTGCCGTATTCGCGCTTCAGCACGTGATAGCTCATCCACGGCGTGATGGTGAAGGCCACGAGCAGGCTCATCAACATCGCCAGCGGCACGTTGAGCGCCATCGGCCGCATGTACGGCCCCATCATGCCGGTGATGAAGAACATCGGCACGAAGCTGACGATCACCGCCAGGGTGGCGAGGATGATCGGCGGGCGGACCTCGTTCACCGCCGTCAGCACCGCTTCCAGCGGTTTCTCCTTCCGCATCTTGAAATGACGGTAGATATTCTCGACGTCCACGATCGGATCGTCCACGACAAGGCCGAGGGCGAGAATGATCGCAAAGAGCGTCACGCGATTGATCGTGTAGCCGGCGACATAGTTGATGAGCAACGTAAGTGCGAAGGTCAGGGGAACCGCGGTGGCGACGATGAGCCCTTCCCGCCAGCCCATCACCAGCGCCAAGAGACCGACCACGATCACGATCGCCACCGCCAGCGCCTCGACGAGCTCGTTGACCTTGGTGTTGGCGGTCAGGCCGTAATCGCGCGTAATCCGGTACGACACGCCGTCGGGCAGCAGGATCGGCGCCAGGCGCTGGACCTCGCGCTGCACGGCGCGCGAGACCCACACGGCGTTGGCGCCCTTGCGCTTGGCCACGGCGATGGTGACGGCCGGGTGCAACCGTGTGGGCTCGGCAAGAGAACCGCCATCTGCTTCGGCGCTCTCCTCTCCCGCACCGACCGCCGCGGGCCCGAAGCCGAGGTGCGTGTAGGTCTCCACTTCCGCCGCATCCAGCCTCACATCCGCAACATCGCGCAGATACACCGGCCGATCATCCGCCACGCCGATCACCAGATCCGCCACCTCATCGACGTGCCGCAACACCACCCCCGCCTCGACGATGTGCTCGCGATCAAGCTGCTGAAACGACCCGGCCGGCATTGTCAGGTTCGCCCCGCGCACGGCGCGCTCGATGTCGGCGACCGTCAACCCGCGCCCGGCGAGGCGCTCGGGATCGAACTCGATCCGCACCTGGCGCGGTCGCCCGCCCACGATCATCGTCGGCCCGGTGTTCTTCACCGCCTGGAGCTTGGATTCCAGTTCCTCGGCGATGCGCCGCAGCTCGACGTCGCTGTACCGATCACTGTAAAGCGTCACGTTGACGATGGGTACATCATCAATCTCGATGGGCTTGACGACCCAGCCGGCGACGGTGGGGGGCACGAGGTCCGTGTGCATCGCCAGCTTCGTCTGAAGCTTGACGAGGCTGTCCTCGCGATCCTCGCCCACGTAGAAGCGCACGGTGACCACGGCGCGGTTGGGCATGCTCATCGAGTAGACGTACTCGACCCCGTCGATCTGGTAGAGCAGCTTCTCCAGCCGCGTGGCGACCTGCCGCTCGACTTCGCGCGCCGAAGCCCCGGGCACTTCGATGAGGACATCCGCCAGGGGAACGACGATCTGGGGTTCCTCCTCGCGCGGCGTCACCAGCAGGGCCACCGCCCCCAGGGCAAGAGCCAGGACGATCACGAGCGCGGCGAGATTCCCGCGAAGGAACGCCTCGACAATGCGGTAGATCAAACCGTGTTTGTGCTCGGCCATGTCTGTCGCCTGCGATCGGAGAATGGGAGATGACTCGTCGGTCGCCGATGAACCAACGCCGCGGATGTCAGTCGGCGATGAATGTCTCCAGGACCTTCTCGCCCGCTTCGAGCCCGGCGAGAATCTCGATGTCGCCGTCGATGTTCTGACCGGTTCGCACGAAACGGCGCCGGGCGACCTGCCCGCCGCCGGGCCCATCGCCCGCCTCGACCACCTGCACCATCTCCAGTTGGCCGACCTTCCCCACCGCCGTCCTCGGCACGAGCACCTGCTCCCGCTCGCCCTGGGAGATGAGCAGGCGGCCGAACATGCCGCTGAACACGCCCGGCGGGCAGGGACCGGTGACCTTCACCAGCAGCGAACGACTGGCCGGCGAAGCCTGCGGCACGATCTCGCTGACCTGGCCATGGCATTGCATGCCGATCGCCTCGATCTCGACATCGACGATGTCGCCGACCTTCAACCCCAACGCCACGCGTTCCGGCACCGGTGCCACCAGTTGCAGCCGGTCCGGCTGATAAAGCGTCACCAGCGTCTGGCCCGGCCGGGCCAGATCACCCTCCTCCACCAGCTTGTCGATCACGATGCCGTCGATCGGCGAACGCACCGTGGCATATTCGAGCTGGGCCTGGACTTCCGCCAACGCCTGCTCGCCGGCGGTCACATCCGCCGCCGCGACCTCCGCGGCGCGCTGAGCGTCATAAAGCTCTCGCTGGGTGGCCGCGCCGCGCTGACTGAGCTCCGTCATCTTCTCCAGATCGTTGCTCGCCTTGGACCGTCTCGCCTGGGCTGCCTCCAGATTCGCCTGAGCCTGATGCCGGCGCGCCTCCAGATCGGCCTTATCCAGCTCGATGAGCACCGCCCCGTTCGCGACGGCCTGCCCGGCCGTCACGTGCACTTTCTCGATGCGGGCCAGCAGCCTCGAGCCGATCGCGGTCTCATGCACGGCCCGGATGGTCCCCACCGCGCGGGTGATGCGGGGAACGGTCCGCACCTCGACATCCGCGATCGGGCCCTCGATGATCGCCGCGACCGCCGCGCCTCGCCCGGGGCTGACCTTCTCCTCGAACGCCCCGGACAGCCAGGCGATGACGACCACCAGCACGGTAAGGCCGATGATGGCCAGGATCGCCGTTCGTATCTTCCTGCCAAGGCTGCTCATCTCGTCACCTGTTCATCGCAAAGCGTGCAGTTCAGATCTTCGTCCGGCATCGCAACACCGGGGCGAGCGACGGCGCCAGCCGCGGGCCGCCCTTTCGAGGCCCAGGCCGGCCATCCGGTTCCCGACGCCGCAGGCGCGGAGCACGATACACATGAATGGCGTGAGATGAAACCGCCCCCGCCTCCCTCCGCCTGCTGATGACGCCCCCACGCGGGCTCGCTCGCCTTGCGTAGAATGACGCAGGGGCGATTCAAGCGGCCTTGGACCCGATCGCCGCCGGTCCCCGATCGCGGCCCGCCCGGGTGGCGGTCGCCCCTTGGCAGATGTTGATGCCCAATCGGAGATGCCCACATGGCAAGCATCGCAGACAACTACCGCCGGATCCGCCAGACCATCCCCGATCACGTCACCCTCGTCGCGGCGGGGAAGACGCGAACCGCCGCGGAGGTGGCGGAGGCGATCGAGGCCGGAATCACCGTCGTCGGACACAACTACGTCCAGGAGGCGGAAGCCATGATCGCCGAACTCGGCGACCGGGCGCGATGGCACCTGATCGGCCACCTCCAGAAGAACAAGGCCAAGAAGGCCGTCCCCGTCTTCGACATGATCGAGACGGTCGACTCCTGGGACCTTGCGGAAGTGATCGAGCGCCGCTGCGAGCTGCTGGAGAAGACCATGCCCGTCCTCATCGAGGTCAACAGCGGGCGCGAACCGAACAAAACAGGCGTGCTTCCCGAAGAGGTCGACGAGCTGGTAAAGCGCGTCGCTTCGCTGCCGCACCTGCGCGTCGAGGGGCTGATGACGATGGGCCCGCGATTCGGCGATCCCGAGGACGCCCGGCCGTATTTCCGCGCCACCAAGGAGGCGTTCGATCGCCTCGCCGAGGCCGGCATCCCGGGGGCTCCGGGGGCTCCGGGGGCCGAGATGCGCATCCTTTCCATGGGCATGAGCAACAGCTACGAGGTCGCCATCGAGGAGGGCAGCACCATGGTCCGCATCGGCACCAAGCTGTTCGGGGAAAGAGAAGATTGAAACACGGAGGGCCACAGAGAGCCACGGAGAGAAACAGAGGGTTCTTGGTTGTTGGTTGTTGGTTGTTGGTGATTGGTTCTTCGCTATTGGCTCTTGCCTTATCCCTGATCCCTTCCGTTCTTTGCCTGCCTCTGTGCTCTCAGTGCCCTCTGTGGTTCAGAACAATATCTTCCCCCTCTATGGCCCTCCGTGGCCCTCCGTGTTTCAAACCTCTTCACCCCAGCGGAGGGCCGGGCTTGTCCTTCTTGAAGCTTCGCTGTTTCGTCCCGCGATCGAGACGGAACACGCCTTCGCGCACCACCCGGCGCAGAACGATGTCCACCAGCGTCGTCTGGTTCGGCTTGAAGATCGCCTTGAGCGTCTGACGCGTCGCCCGCAGCTCGCACGGCAGGTAATGCACAAAACCTTCCTCCGGCCTGGGCGTGATCCGCATCCCCACCATCTCCGCGCCGGCGTTCGCCTCACGCACCACCTTCCCATCGCGCTTCACCGCCTCGCACCCCACGATCACATCGTGGTTGAAGTAATACGTCAGCGTGCCGCGATGAAGCCGATTGCGCTGCCGATCGACGACGAACCCGCGCGGGAACCTGTTGGGATCCGCCTCACGGCCCGCGGTCAGAAGCAGATCGAAGTCCTCGATCGCGTGGCCCGCATCATCCACCAGGCGGAAGATCACCATCGCGTGCCGATCATGGATGAAATGCGTATCGGGCAGCAGGATGCGATCCTCAATCTCCAGGCGCTCTTCGCGCAGAACCTCGGCGGTCTGCGCATCGAACCGATCGCACAGCCGCGCATAGTCCGCCATCGTGCCAACCTTCAGGCAGTCGAGGATGGCATCGATCGTCACCGCATCCGCCGCGCGCCCGACCTGCGGCCGCACGCTGCGCACGATGCCCTTGGACGTTCCGCCGTGCGATTTGCCGGCCGCGATGAGCATCGCCGTGCGCGGCGAGGTGAGTTCCTGCGCCATCTCCAGCTTCGGCGCCTCGTAATCGTTCTTGCGCCCCCTGACGGCGCGCGGCCCCTCCTGTTCCAGCCGGAGATAAGTGGAATTGAGATTGGCCGCGGCCACGCGCACCACGCCGTCCGAACCCAGCTCGCCCGTGTAGGTGTTGAGATTGTCATACAGCTTCCGATCGATTGTCTGGCCGATGAGGACGAACGGGAAGATGCCGCGCGTTCCGATCGCATCCTCGCCGGCCGTGATCCACTTCGTGTTGAGCTCCCACGCCTCGCCGCCGCCCAGTTCGAGCCAGTCCAGGACGCCCGTGCCCGGCTCGACGCCCTGGAACCACGTCTTGAGCCGGCTGAGCCGTCCCTTGCCGAGCTGGGCCAGCGCCGAACCGAAGTTCGCCGGCGCCAGCATGATCAGATGACTCATCGGACAGCCGCCCCCGCCCCCGGAAGAGGCGCCGCTTCCGAGGGCGGAAGCGTAATAGCGCTGCCACCATTCGCGCATCACCGGCCCGCCCGTCGAGTGCGTGATGCACGTGAACCGGCCGTGCGTTGATACCAGGTCGATCAGCTCCCGCCTCACCGCGGCCTCGAACGCGCGCGCAATGTCCTCCAGGCGCACCTCATCGCGGAAGCTTATGTACTTGCCGAGGAAGATTTCGCGGACGGTGATTTCAAGCCCGGCCCGGCTCGCCTCGGCCGCCAGTCGCTGGGGCAGTCCGCCGTAGGTTCGCGTGTGCGTGACGCTGTAGCCGTGCACGAAGACGATGATCTTCTTCATTGTGTTATCCCCGATGGGCATGGCATGATCCCCGTCTGCACCCGGCGCTGCCTACGCCGTGGCGGCAGCATACCACGGGCTCCGCTGAGGCGCAAGCTGGAAGCGGAGAAGATTGAAACACGGAGGGCCACCCCCGGAAGTGGAGGGCCACCCCCGGAAGTGGCCGGCCGCGGAGAAGCGGGCAGGGATTGCACCGCAGAGGCACAGAGGGCGCAGAGGGAGAAGGAAGGGATTGAAACGCGGTGGGTACAACGGAAGAGCGGAAGACAAAGGGATAGGCGCGAGTCTGGCAATCGCTCCACAGGCGTGATACCCTGCCGGCGTGCCGGGACTCCGCGGCTTCTGCCGAGGCGCCCAAGGCCATGGATGATCGGAAGTCTCCCTCGCGGCGAGATGGAACGGACTACACCAGAAAGGACTCACACCATGGGCGACAAGAAAGGCAAGAAAGAGAAGGCCAAGGACGAGCGGCAGAAGAAGGCCAAAGTGGCGAAAGCCGCAAAGCAGAAACAGGACAAGCAGCAGCCCCCGACCCCCTGACCCCGCCCCCGCCCCCGGAAGTGGCGGCCCGAACCGCGGAACTCGCAATCTGAACGTCGCAGATCGCTATTTCGACGGCGGAACTGGCGATAGGGACCGCGGAGATCGCGATCTGGACGCCCCGGATCGCAATCGCGCGCACCCAGAGAGCGCCTGGCCCCGACCTTTCCGGGGGCGGCACCCGGAAGCTGAGACTCACCACTGAGGGCACGAAGAACACAGACGTGGTTGAGGGAGGGCTGTTGGGCGAATCCGGCGCCGGCGGTATGATGGCGGCGTGAGACCGCCGCGAGGAATGACACTGCGCAGCTTTATTCCACGAGCGACGATCCTCCGGGTACTCCTGCTCGCGGGCGCGATAATGCTCGGCGGTTGTGGGCGCATCTACCATCTGCCGGGCCATACGGAAGCCAACCTCAACCAACCGCCCGACATCACGCTTCGCCAGGGCGACCGCGTGAGGGCCATCAGCACGGGAATCGTGCTTCTGCCGCTCGTACCGGCATTCATGGAGTCAAGCAATCCCGGCGTTGTCGAGGTTGATGTGCCCACTGCAAACAACTGGGGTAGTGCATACCTCATCGCCAAGGCTTTGGGCACAGCGACCGTGAAGTATGGTTGGGTGCCAGATGACGATGCTCCCAACCGCGGGTTCGTCGTAACGGTCGTTCCGCGAGAATGATCGAGCCAGATATGCTGCTGACGCTGACCGGCCGAGTGCGAGGCGAAGTACGACGTCAGCCGCCCACCGCAGCAGAGCGGTGGGTATCGCTGCGCTCGACCCACCCTACCGTCCATCACCGCATGACGCCTTCACGTTGTCACCTCGTCACCCGGTCACCTCGTCCCTCGGCCGGGCTCTGCGGACGACACTGAACGAGATACAAGTCTCTGCCATCGTGGGCGAACTCGATCTCCACGGGCGTGCCGAGCTTCTCCGCCAGCAACGTAAGCAATGCCCGTACCTGAGGCACAAATGAAGATCCCGCGATCAGCCCCTCGAAGGTGACGATCAGATCATCCTCCTTCCAGTGAGGCTCCAGGCCCTCCGGCGGCCGAATGCGGTCGCCGTCCACGATGGACACGATGCTCCGGGCGAGCGGGTATTCCTCGCCGCAGGAACGGAAGAGTGTCTGAGCATCGACCGTCTCAAAGGCGTTGCTCTCCAGGTTGATCACGTCGATCTTGCTCGGCGAACATCGAACGACTTCATCGGCGGTCGCGTTGATGCGAAGGTTCGGCTGGCCGGGCGAGAAGAGGACGGGGCAATCATCGCCGCGCCGATCGAGTGCGCGTGTGCCGAGGCCGGGCACGATGCGCACCAGGCCGTCCTCGCGCTTGATCTGCGCCGACCACGGGGACTCGTTGTGGCTGAGGGCGACGCCGGAGAAGGCGGGCATGAAGTACTTCCCGATGCGCCGCCCCACCACTTCCTGAATGAGGATGCCCATTTCTTCGCGATAGTCGAGGAGGCCGCGTTCGGCGCGGTATTCGATCGGATCCGGCGAGTACACGGAAGCATAGACGTCGGCGATCGCTTCCTGCATCGCCGCCAGCCGCTCTTCTTTGGTGCCCTGATTGGCCAGGAAAAGGCTCTTGTATTTTCCCGAGAAGGACGACCCGAACCGGTCTTCCAGCAGGCTGGAGCTGCGGACGATGAGCGGGCGATCGCCGAAATCATCCAGCGCCGCGGCGAGGCCCTTGACGATCTCGGGCGGGAAGAGCGAGTTCCTGAAGACCTGCACGATGTGCGGGTAGTCCTGCCGGATCCGCTCGATCTCCATGTACTTGCGGTTGTAGACCTCCTCGAGGTTGTTGTAATGAATGAACTCGAGCGGAGCGTCGGACACCACGTACCAGGTTCGAGGAAACCGGAGGTTGCCGAAGAGGTCCGCGTATTGGGCGGAGTTGCGGATGATCCGGCCGGCCAGGAACAGGCCCGCGCCCTTGCCCCCGAGCTTGCCCTGACTGCGCGAGGGGTGAATCAGGCGCTGGACGAGGTCGTAGAAGTCCTTGATGCCTACGAAGTTCTTCGCCACGTTAAGGAACGCGAGCTGGTCGACGAAGTATCGGCGCAACAGCGCGACCTTCAGGCCCGTCTGCACCGCAGCGGGGAGCCCGGCTTCATCGATTGCCGAGGCCTGATATCGCTCGATCGCGGCGGCCATCTCGGACAGGCCCGCCCCGGGATTCTCCAGTGATTCGATCAGGAACGCGGACTTTCCCTCGTTGATCCAGGCCTGGATGCAGGAGATGACATCGTGCTCGCTTAAATGCCGGGCGGCGACCTCGAAGGTCTTTTTCGTCAGATTCGGCGTCTCCCGTAATATGCGTCTTCGCAGCGGCCGATTCGCGTCCGGCGCCTCGCCATCGAATTCACCGGACCGCTGCAGGCTCTGCTCGAGGAGCGCCTTCGCTTCGTCGATCCCGCTCCAACAGAGGTGGTGGATCATCTTCCGGGTAATGCGCAGCAACAGGTTCTGATCCGTGCGGCTGAGAAACTCCAGGAGCACTTCCCAGGGCTGCGGCCCGCGAGTGGAGAGGCTCTTGCCCGCCTTTTCCCAGCTCTCGTGCGCGCTGCACAGCCGTTGCTGTTCGACAAACAGACTGATGCGATCGGCGATGGCATTGATCAGCCGCCGCTCGTCGCGCAGGAACGGCCCCTCATCTCCCTTCGGTCTTCTTTCCGTATAGAAGACCGCGATCTCACCGATCTTCTCTTCGACAGCGAAGATATCAGCCTTCATGCACCAGGGCGTCTCGGTGAACACCTCCGGCTGGTAGACATCATTGTCGAGCGCGATCCTGCATTGGCAGACCTCCGGGTACTGCCAGCCCGGCGGGACGGCCTCCACCAGGCCGCCGCACACCTCGGCGGTCGACGCGTTCGGCCTCCTGAGGATTTCATCGACGCGGTAGAGGCAGTTAAGTTCCTTGGCGCGTTCCTCAAGGGAGTCCAGAAGCTGTTCGATCTGTCCATCCGGTGTGGCCATCATTCATTCCTCAGTCGGCTCACCGACGGTTGTCCCGCTTGACGCCTGCTTGTCCCCCGATACGACCCTCGCGCGGACCGGCATCTTCGGGGAAGGAGACGGACCGCGCTCACGCTGCATGCCAGATCGCGCCGCGACCCGTTCTCCCATCCACCTTCATAAGAAGAGGATGCCGCAATCGCGCGTGACGAACGAACGGCGTATCGGCCTCAACTTCCTGCGCATCCAGCCACGACCAGTCCACAGCGGGCCGGCGGTGGTGGTTGACGGCAAAGTAACTGACCTGAAAACTCGACAGGTTGTGAAAGAAGTGCGAGCCCTGGCTGGGCTGAACACACATGTTCGGCAGCGTCGCTTCCACGATCGCCCTCGCGCCGCAGATCTGACCCCAATGGACGGGTATCCCCAACCAGGGGTCGCAACTGCCCCATCGCCCGAAGCCGATCAGAAGGTAACGCCGGCCGCGGGCCAGCAGCGGCGCGTTCAATCGCTCCAGTTCGCCGGCGATCGCCCGTGTATGTCGCGATTCGAACGACTGCGGCTTCACGTACACGACATCGCGGATCGCCTGATCGGTGCCGTTGCCCATCACACGGTCCGACGCGAGCAGAAGGTCTGCGCGCCCGATCTCATCGGCGGTCATCTCGACGCGCTCGTTGGAGACCATCATCGGCCGGACCTGAAGGAGCGCCAGGCGGGCGGGGCCGGGGTGCTGTGGCGTGGGAAAGGTCACGGCGAACTCGATCTCCACCTCCATGCCCATCGCCTGTTCGCACACGCCCCGCAGGACCTGAATGAGATCATTAAGAGGGTACCGCTCCAGTTCCAGGAGGGGCGCGAAGTTGACAGCCCGCGGGCCGCGGAAGCCGATGCCGGGTGACAGCCGGTCGGAGGCGACATCATACGTGGACGCCACGTATTGGAGCGTTCCATCGGACTCCGCCGCCGCGAGATCCCCCTTACGGAGATACTCTTTCTCCGTGTTCGGGCCATGTCTCGACGATCGGGCCATGTTCACGGCCCAGAACTCGGTTTGCGTTTCCCTGAGCAAGTCCTCGATCGAGGCGAAGGGCGGCGGCGCCTTCGGCCGAGCCGGCGAATAACTCCACGTCCTCCCCCCATCCACGATCGTCTTCCCCAGACCGAGCGCCAGGTTCACCACACCCTCTTGCGGGCGGGCCCGGCCGGACGGATAGAAGTTATATGAACGACACACCCCGGAGACGTGGGGGTAGAAGCGGTCGTGGTGCCGGGCCCCCGCCACCTCCTGGATGATAAGGGCCATCTTCTCCCGCTGCGGATCTTCCTCGGTGGCCCGGATATAACTTTTGACCGCCCGGAAATACGTCGCGGCGTAGACGAACTTGACCGCCTCCACCAGTTTCCGGAACCGCACCGACGGGTCCGGCTGGTTGTTCGGCGTCATCTTCGTTTCATACACGCCCGCGAAGGGATGAAACAGGGCATCCTCCAGAAGGCTGGACGACCGTACGGCCAGTGGTGTGCATGCCTGCTCCGCCAGGGCGGCCAGATCCTCCAGCACCTCGGCGGGCAGTTCGGCCTGCTGGAAGGCGTCGGCGATCTGCGCGTCGGAAGCATCGGAGAAGGCGATCTCACGCAGGCCGTTGCTCTGCATGAAAGCGTCAAACACATCCGTCACCAGCACCGTCGCCCTGGGCACGTCGAGGTCGATGCCGTTGAACGCGCCACCGCTGAACTGGGCGGCGAGAATATCCCGGACGATCGCCAGACTCCGCGCCTTGCCGCCGAGATCGCCGGTTCCGATGCGGGTGAACGGTTCCTGCGCTTCGAAGAAACGTCGGTCGAACGGGGGAATGTCTCGCGTCTGGAAGCTCCGCTCGATCATCTGCTCATACCGCCTTTCCGCCCGGACCGCGCGGCCGTTCACGCCATCAGATGTTTCAACTCGTTGGGCGGACTCCTGGTTCAACAGGTAGCGGGCAGAGGCTCATCCTGCTGGTGATGACGGCGCGCCGGGTGCGGTCAGCCGTTGAGAATGGTCTCGACCTCCTCCCTGTCGACATCGGTGATGAACGGAATGCCGCTGATATCGGCGGCCTCGTGGGTCAGGCACGCCAGGTCATCGCGCGAGATGTGCTCCAGAGCGAACTTGCGGCTGCCGCACATGAGCTGGCGAAGCCCCTGGGCGAGGCGCTCGTAGTAGGTGTAGAGGCCGATGGCGCCGGCGGGCAGCTTCTCGAACTCGGCGTCCCCCAACTCTTCGCGGAGCTCGGTGGAGGTGACGAAGATCTCGTCGCGGCCGCGTCCGAAGCGCTCGACGTAGACGGGCAGTTGTCCCTCGTCGATGGCGCGGCCGATGGTCTTGCCCACCATGGCGGCGGCGATCGGTCCGCGGGCCATGCCCACCAGCTTGACGAACGGCGCGCCGAGGGCCAGACCCTTGAAGATCTGATCCTCGAAGGTGAATCCGCCGGCCACCGCCAGGGCGGGAATCGTATGTCCCTTCGCGGCGAGGCGCTCGGCGTACTGATAGAGCAGCGAATGCAGCTCGACGGGGGGGACGCCCCACTCGTTCATCATCCGCCAGGGGCTCATGCCGGTGCCGCCGCCCGCCCCGTCCACGGTCAGGAGATCCAGCTTGTACTTGGTGGCGAAGAGGATCGCGCGGGCCAGGTCCGCCGGCCGGTAGGCACCGGTCTTGAGGAAGATGTATTTGGCCCCGGCCTTGCGCAGCTCCTCCACGCGCTGAGCGAAGGACTCCTCGGTGACCATTCCCACGCGGGAGTGGCGCTCGAACTCCTTGAAGGCGCCGTGCTCGAACGCCTTGATGATCTGCGGATCGGTCGGGTTGGGGAGAACAACGTAGCCTCGCTCGTAGAGGAGCTGGGCCTTCTTCAGGTCGGTGATCTTGACCTCGCCGCCGATGTCCTTGGCGCCCTGGCCCCACTTCAGCTCGACGCACTCGACGCCGAGCTTCTCGATCGCGTACTCCTGCGTGCCCAGACGCGTGTCCTCGATGTTGGCTTGGCAGACGATCGCGCCATAGCCGTCGCGCTGATGATCCTGGTAGAGCTTGACGCGGCGTTTCAGGTCGACGGTGTCGCCGACGCGGCCGTTCTTCATCACGGACTCGGGGTCCATGCCGACGACGTTCTCGCCGATGGTGAGGCCGGTGCCGGCGAGGGCGGAGCCGATGGCCAGGCCCTCCCAGTTGTTCTTGGCGATGTTGGTCGAGCCGATGCCGGGGATGATCCACGGATAACGGAACTTGACGCCCTTGTCGTGACCGAAGGCGACCTCAAGATTCACCGCGGGGAAGATCGCCTTGTCGCTGTCGGGCTCGATGCCGTGCGCCCCCACCGCGGTGCCCATGATGTTGAAGTGCGAGTAATCGACCGGGTAGGTCTTCTCGGCGGCGGTGGTGATCACGCCGAACGGCTGGGGGTAAATGACCTCATGGCCGCGATAGGCGGACTTGCCGATCTCGCACATTCCGATGCAACCGTCCACGCAGGTCACGCACATGCCGGAGGACGGCGTGACGGAGCCTTCGGTCCGGTTCTTACTCAGCGTGGCGGCCGAGGAGTTGATTCGTGACAGTGTCGTAAACATTACCGCTGATCTCCGTTCTTTGTTATCTCGCACGCCACGCAGGGCGTCATGTAGCACATCATGTCATCGAACTGCGCCTTCTCGACGCAAGGCGGGCTGAGGTTGGCGCATCCGCCGCAGATGGCCAGCTCGGGCTGGGTGTACGTGCACCTGAGCTGGCAGGCCGGACACACATAAATGCAGCCGCCGCACGTCCGGCACTCGTCTGACTTCACATCAAAGGGGACGCCGATGCTCCGGTTTTCCCCCCGCCCGCGGAAGCCGATGGCCTTCGCCATCATCTGCTCCTCGCACATCCGCACGCACAACCCGCACAGGATGCAGTCCTCGTATTCCTGCCGGAACCGTTGCTGGCGTACATTGTGGGCCGAGGCAAGGTCCTGAATGATCTTTGACTGCGGGCACGAGGCCAGCAGAAGTTCGAGGATCATCTTGCGGGCTCGCAGCACGCGCGCGGAAGCCGTGCGCACCTTCAGGCCCTCCTGGACCCGGTAAGTGCAGGAGCTGACGAGCTTCGCTCTCGGCCCCTCTCCGATCTCCACCACGCACAGGCGGCAGGCCCCGTACGGCGAGAGACCATCCATATAACATAAGGTGGGGATAGGAAAGCCCAGAAACCGCGCGGCCTCCAGCAGAGTGGTGCCTTCCTCCACGGAAACGGGAAGGCCATTGATGGTCAAGCTGATCATTCCGTTGCTCCCACGGTGACTTTCGTCACCGCTTCGTCTTCCTTCGGCTGGGTGAATTCCAGATCGCACCGCAGGCACCGTCGCGCTTCGCGCGTCGCATCCTCGACGGACAGAGAAAGCTCCACTTCATTGAAGTTCTTTCTCCGCGCCGCGGCGGGAACCATCGGCGGGGCGATGCGCTGCTGTTGCGTCAACTCCTCCTCCGTGGCCGAGACCGGCGGGACGTAGACCTGCGGCAGCCTGAGCTCGCCCCCCTGCTTCATCGCCTCGCCCCGCAGGTAGCGGCCGATCATCACCGCAACTCTCTTCCCGGCGGCAATCGCCTCGACCACGGTGTTGGGGCCGGTCACGACATCGCCGCCGGCGAAGACGCCCGGGCGGCTCGTGGCCAGCGTCTCCTTGTCGGTTTTCAAAGTCCCCCAGTCGGTGACCTCGATCCCCATGTCGGAGATGTAATCGACATCGGGCACGTCGCCGATGGTCACGATAAGCGTGTCCAGCAGCACCACGTGCTCGGTCCGGGCGATGGGAACGGGCTTGCGCCGGCCGCTGGCGTCAATCTCGCCCAGCCGGTTCTTGACGCATTCGATCCCCGCCAGGCGTCCTTCATCGGTCAGAATCCTCACCGGCGAAGTGAGGTCTTCAAGCTTGACGCCCTCCTCCAGCGCGGCATTCACATCCTCCGGCAGCGCCGGCATGTCCCGCCTGGTGCGGCGGTAGAAGATGGTCACGTTCTCGACGCCCGGCTGGCGGAGGGCGACGCCCGCGGCGTCCACCGCGCTGTCGCCGCCTCCGATCACGCCGACGCGCCCCGTGGCCAGTTGCTTGCCGCGAAGGTTGAATGCCTTGAGGAACTGAATGGCCGGGTAACAGCCGGGAATGTCCTCTCCCTCGAGGTTGAGCTTGCGGCTCTTGTGCGCCCCCATCGCCAGGAAGACCGCCTTGAACCCGTCCTCGAACAGGCTGTCAATCGTTATGTCACGACCCAGCGCCGTGTCGCATCTGACCGTGATGTTCTCGTCGAGCAGCGAATCGATCTCCTTGCCCAGCGTTTCGCGAGGAAGACGATAGGCGGGAATCCCGCTCACCATCATCCCGCCCGGCCGGTCATCGGCCTCGAACACCGTCACCTTGTGACCGGCCAGCGACAGATGATGCGCTGCGGTCAGGCCGGCCGGACCGGACCCCACGACGGCGATCGCGGGCATCTCGCCATTGGGGGCCGCCCGCTTCGGCTCGTAGATCGAAGGATCCACCCGGTCGGTCACAAACCGCTTCAGGGCGCGGATGGCCACCGGCCCCTGGCCCGTGGCGGCGGCGCGGCATCGGCCCTCGCAGGGATGGCTGCACACCCGTGCGCAGACGGAGGGGAACGGGTTGGCGTCTCGAATAACCTGGTAGGCCTCTTCGTACTCGCCCCGCGCGATGTGCGCCACGTACCGCCAGGCCTCGGTATCGAGGGGGCAGGCGGCCTGGCAGAGCGGACCGATCAGGTCCTTGCACACCAGCGCGCGACATTTCTTCTGAACCACGTGCTCTTCGTACTCATCGCGGAAGTAGCGCAGCGTGTTCAGCACAGGGTTGGGCGCGGTCTGCCCCAGGCCGCACATCGTCGTGTCCTGCACGACATGCGCCAGCTCCTCCAGAAGATCGAGATCCTCGAGAGTCCCTCGCCCGGCGGAGATGTCCTCGAGGATCTCATACATCCGCTGGGTGCCCTTGCGGCAGGTGTAGCACTTGCCGCAGGACTCATCCTTGAGGAACTTCATGAAGTACTTGGCGACATCGACCATGCAGGTATGCTCATCCATGACGATCATGCCGCCGGAGCCCATGATCGATCCGGCCTTGGCGAGGCTGTCGTAGTCGATGGGGAGGTCGAACATGGAGGCGGGGATGCAGCCGCCGGAGGGGCCGCCGGTCTGGACGGCCTTGATCTTCGCGTCGCCCACGGGCCCGCCGCCGATGTCGTAGACCACCTGGCGCAGGGTGATGCCCATGGGCACCTCGACAAGGCCGGTGTTCTTGATCTTCCCGACGAGGCTGAAGATTTTGCTGCCGGTGCTTCCCTGCGTGCCGATCTTGGCGTACTCCTCGGCGCCGAGCCTGAGGATCAGCGGGATGTTGGCCCAGGTCTCGACGTTGTTGATGGCGGTAGGCTTGCCGTGCACGCCGCGTTCGACGGGGAACGGCGGGCGTTGGACCGGCTCGCCCATCCTGCCCTCGATCGACTTGATCAGCGCCGTCTCTTCGCCGCATACGAACGCCCCGGCCCCTCGTACCAGGTTGATGTCGAAGGAGAAGCCGGTGCCCAGGATGTCACGGCCGAGCAGTCCCAGATCGTGGGCCTGGCGCAGGGCAATGACGAGGTGCTTGATGGCCAGGGGGTATTCGTTGCGCACATACACGACGCCCTCGGAGGCGCCGGTGGCAAAGGCGCCGATGGTCATCCCCTCGATGATGCTGTGGGGGTTGCCCTCCAGAACGCTGCGATCCATGTACGCTCCGGGATCGCCCTCATCGGCGTTACAGACGAGGATCTTGCCCCGGCCTCCCGGCTGGGCGGCGAGCATCTCCCATTTCAGCCCCGTGGGAAAACCCGCCCCGCCGCGACCGCGGAGGCCCGATTTCTTGACTTCCTCGACAACCCAGGCCGGCTCGCGGTTCGACAGCACATCCGTCAGCGCCGCGTAGCCGTCGTGAGCGATGTAGTTGTAAACCCGGATGGGATCAATCTCCTGATTCATCTTCAGGATGGATCGCTGCTGGTGCTTGAAGAACGGAATCTCCTCGCTGCTGTGGAAGACCTCTCCCGTCACCGGGTCGTGATAGAGCAGTTCCTCCACATACTCATCAGCGAGCACGGCGTTGATGATCCTGGAAACATCCTCCGCCTTCACCTTGGCGTAGAAAGCCTTCTGGGGTTCGGTGAGGACGAACGGTCCCATCTCGCAGAAGCCATGGCAGCCGGTGATGCGGAGCGCGACCCGATCCAGCAGATCCTTCTCCAGGATGTGCTTCTTCGCGGCGCGCAGGATGTCGTTGGAGCCGCTGGCCTGGCAGGCGGTCCCGGCGCAGACGACAATGCAGGCTTTGCCGTGATCAACGTCGGCCAGAACCATGCTTCGCAGGCGATTGAATTCAGTGACGGAAGGCAGCCGTGGCATTTCGCAATCCTCGTTGAACGACTTGGCGGGTCCCGACGGTCCTCAAAGCCACCCGCTTAGAGGCCGCCGCCCTCCAGATCCAGCATGTGCCCCTTGCAGCCCCGCCTCGAGCAGATCTGGAGAATGCCTCCCGACCGCACGATCATGGTCACCATGGGAGCGCGACAGAGCGGACACCGCGACGGGCTCTTCAACTCGGCGTGGCAGTGGGGACAGAAGAAGTCCACGATGGTGTCCGTGCGGATCCCGAACTCGGACTCCACGGTGAAGCTCCCGTAGAGGGCGGAAAGGCGAATCCATCCGTGCTCCCGTTCGGCGGAGGCGGTGATGCGAATGGACGGCGCGCCGTCGATCCGATGATCGTGGTCCATCAGGCTGTGGTTGCAGCGCGAGCAGCTCACGTCATAGAGGTAATGGCGCATGTGCTCCTTGATCTCGACGTCGTCGAGACCGGCCCGCGTCTTCTTGATGATGTCCGTGACCTTGGCGGTGTTCACGTGGGAGAAGTAATGGCCGTCCATGACGGCGACGGGCCCGAGCGCACAGGCGCCGAGGCAGTTCACCGTCTCCAACGTGAATTCCTTGCTCGGCGTGGTCTCGCCGGACTTGATCCCCAGTTGCCGCTCGAATTCGGCGGCGATGGCCGGGGCTCCCCGGACGTGACAGGCGGTCCCCAGGCAGATCGAGCAGAGGTGCTCGCCGCGGGGCTCGAGGCTGAAGGACTTGTAGAATGTCGCCACGCCGTAGACGTCCACCAGTGAACGCCCTGTCTCCCGGGCGATCACCTTCAGCACCTCGGCGGGCAGGTAGCTGTATTTCGTCTGCACGTCCTGAAGGATCGCGATGAGTCCGCCGCGATCCTCCTTATGCCTCTGCACGATGCTCAATACTCCGTCCGTTTCCATCGGTGTTCTTCCGGGTCAAGACTCTTCTTCGCATCGCGCCCAACATCGCGCCGCGCGATGAATGGATCACTCATAGTTCTCGCAGTGCCATACGCCGCCCGTGCGCTGGGCGTGGACGCAGGTGACGCGATGCTCGCAATTCACACAGAGGCCCTTCAGCTTCAGTGGTTCCTCCCTGGGCGGGACCCCTGCCGGCGGAACGGCACGGGGCCGGGCCAGCCGCGGCGCCTCCCGAGCCGTGGACCGGCCGACATCGTCAAACAGCTCACAGGACGGCACGGAACCCTGACAGGCGAGATAGAAGCAGTACGGCGCGTGGCCGCACCTCTCACACAACCCGCCGGTTGCCTTTCCGTGCACCATGAAGCAGACCTCTCTGGCCGGTCCAGGGCCCGGCGACGGCCGGCAGCGCAGGCGGGCGCCACGAGCCGCAGGGATCCTTCTGGCAACAATTGTGCCATAGGCGGCCGCCGATCCAACGGTGCGACCCCGGCGGCGGAATCGCAAGCAGGCCGGTCGCTAAGTTCTTCAGGAGTAGGAACATGCGCTAACAGGCGACACGGCCGATCCTCGCGAGGCGCCTGGGGAGCTGTGCCCGGCCGCATACGACGAGAGTGGGACGATTCGTACCACTGGGGCAAATCGACCCGCCCGCGGCGATCGTGAAACACCGGCCAGAAAGGCGGCACAGACGCCGGAGCTTGTGCGTAACGGGCAGGCACCGGCACCCGCCCCACTCTCCGGCGAACTCATCCTGACGGGCGTTCCTGCTCTTGTTCGGCCGCCTTGAGCTTCTCCCGCAGCGTCTTGCGGTTGATGCCCAGGATCTGGGCCGCCCGGGACTTGTTGCCCCCCACCCCGGCCAGGACGTTGCGGATGTGTTCGGCCTCCACCTCGGCCAGGCTCCGATTCAACCCCGCCTCGCGGGCGACGGTGAAGCGCATCACGGAGGGCAGGTCCGGCACCTCGATAAGCTGGCGGTCGATCATCACCACCGCCCGCTGCATGAGATTCTCCAACTCCCGGACGTTCCCCGGCCAGTGGTAGTTCCGAAGGACTTGAAGGGCCTCGTCGGAGAATCGCGGCACCGGTCGACCCACCTCCTCGGCGAACTTCTTCGCGAAGTGGGAAGCCAGGAGCAGGATGTCATCGCCCCGCTCCCGCAGCGGCGGCATGGTAATGGTGATCACGTGCAGCCGGAAGAAGAGGTCCTCTCGAAACACCTTGTTCTTGACGAGCGTGCGCAGATCCTTGTTGGTCGCCGCCAGAACCCGCACATCGACCTCGTGGGGGCGGGCCGATCCCACCATGTAGATCTGCCCGTCCTGAAGCACCCGAAGCAGCTTGGCCTGCATGGACAGGCTCGTGTCGCTGATCTCGTCGAGGAAGATGGTTCCACCATCGGCGGTCTGGAAGAAACCGGCGCGTGATTCGACGGCTCCGGTGAAGGCGCCCTTCACGTGCCCGAACAGCTCGCTTTCCAGGAGATTCTCCGGGATGGATCCGCAATTGACGGGGACAAAGGGCGCCGAAGCCCGCAGGCTGCTGTAGTGAATCGCACGGGCGGCAAGCTCCTTGCCCGTGCCGCTCTCCCCGGAGATCAGCACCGTGGCGGAAGTGGAGGCGGCCTTGCCCACCGCGCCGAAGACTTCGCCCATGGCCTTGGATCGGCCGATCAGGCCGGGCAAACCGGGCGGCGGCTCCCCCGAACCGTTCTGAGCCTTGCGCCGGGCCTTCAACACGTCCAGCACGCGCTTGACCGCCGCCAGCAATTCCTCGTCGGTGAACGGCTTGGTGAGATACTCCTGGGACCCGGCCTTCACCGCCGTCACCGCCCCCTGAACGGTCGGGTAGCCCGTGACCATCATCACCTCGGTGTCCTTGAGGTTCTCCCGCACATGCCGCACGAGATCCAGCCCGCTGACCTTGGGCATCTTCAGGTCGGTGATCACCAGATCAACCGGTGAATCATCCAGAATGCGGATCGCCTCCATCGCCCCGCGGGCCGTGAACACCTGGTAGCCGTGCGCGGCCAAGTTGCGCTGAATCAACTCCAGCGTGTCCGGAGCGTCATCGACGACCAGGATCCGTTCTTTGTCAGGGGCCAGAGCCATCGTCGGCAGTCTCCGCTTTCCCTTGTGCGCTGCTTACCGGCAGACAAACCTCGAATCTCGTGCCCTCACCCGGCCGGCTGTCAACGTTGATCGAACCGCGATGAGCACTGACGATGCCATGGACGACCGCCAGACCGAGCCCCGTGCCCTCATCCACGTCCTTCGTGGTGAAGAACGGCAAGAAGATCTTATCGAGAATCTCCTTGCTCATGCCGATCCCCGTGTCCTCGACGACGAGCGTGACCGATGATTCGCCCCCGCGCGTGCAGATCGTGAGCGTTCCGCCCTCCGGCATGGCCTGCACCGCGTTGACGACCAGATTGACGAAGACCTGGTTGAGCTGGGCCAGATCGGCGGCGATCTCCGGCAGGTCGGGAGCCAGATCACGCACCACCTGGATGCCGGCCTTCAGGCACCGCGTCTCCAGAAGATACAGGCCGTCGTCGATCGCCCGATTGAGATCGACCGTGACGATCCGCGGCGGCATCTGCCGGGCGAAAACCATCAGCTTCTTGATGACCTCCCGCGCATACAGCGAGGCGCTGATGATCTTCTTCATGTCCTTCTCAGCCTGCTCGGGCAGGTCCGGACACTTCTCGGCCAGTTGGGCGAACCCGAGAATGCTGCCCAACGGCTCGTTCAACTCGTGGGCCACGCCCGCGGCGAGCTGACCGATCGTGGCCAGTCGGTCGGCATGAATAAGCTGATCCTGAAGCCTTGAGCGCTCCTCCTCCGCCTGCTTCTGCTCGACGACCATCGCCACATCCCGGGCCACCGCGTCGATGAGCTCCCGTTCCTCCGAAAGAAACGCGCCCACGCTCAACTCCGGCCGCTCCTCGAGGTAGACCACGCGAACCGCCCCGCGCCGCTTCCCGGCCACGATGATGTCCGCGGACATCGAATACCGGCTCTGCCGAAACCCGGGCGTCTCGAAGCAGCGATCATCCAACGCGATTCGGGCCTCGGCGATCTCCGGGTACTGCCACGCCGGCGGCAGAAGCTGCACGATCTGCTCGAGCATTTCGTCCGGCGAGAGGGCCCGCTGCTCCACGATCTGCGCGATGCCATACAGGCATGTCAGCTCCTTGACGCGCTCGCGCAGGGCCGCCTCCGCCCGGCGGTCGGCCACCGCCAGCCCCAGCGACTGGGCCACGCCCTCGTAGAACTCCACCTGCCGCTCATCAAAGTAGTCCGGCTGCTGGCTCTTGAGATGGAGCAGGCCGATGCTGTGCGCATCCACGAAGAAACGGATCAGCGCCAGCGATTTGTACGGACCGCCCAGCCGCGCCGTCTCCGCATCCCATCCCGGTGCGGTCTCCGCCGGCATCGCCAGCGGCGCGGCGGTGTCGCCCGTCCAGAAGCTCCCGTTGCCGGTGAAGAAGGGCAGCGTCGAGTCGAAGCGGCGCCCGGCCACGCACCGGCACAACCGCTCCAGGGGCGAGTCCTCGTTCGTGGCGGGAATCACCACCCCGTCCTGGTCGACGGTCCATCGCGCCAACTCGAAGACGATCGCCTCCTCGGGGCGCCGCGCCGCCTCCCACCGGTAGTGCAGACCGCCGTGGCTCAGCCGCACCTCCACCGCATCACACGCGGAGAAATCCAGTAGAACCTGCGACACCTCGCG
>Ga0272441_10003812_pt1 | contig 28180 bp, 23 predicted proteins | sample SSMProp6N_FD_193582 | JGI IMG/M metagenome (GOLD analysis project Ga0272441, IMG submission 193582) | Marine sediment archaeal communities from Little Sippewissett salt marsh, Falmouth, MA, United States - SSM-Prop-6N | ecosystem: Environmental > Aquatic > Marine > Wetlands > Sediment ... | reverse complement strand
GCTTGCGCGTGGTTGCCGCTCGAATGGGCGTAGACGCCGCGGGTGCGGTCGTCCGGAGCGAGCGAGGCGACGGCGTTCACCGCGCCACGGAACTTGAACGACCCGGTCCGCTGGAGATTCTCGCACTTGAAGACGACGTGCGTGTCGGCCATCCGATCGATCGACGACGAGGTCAAGACGGGCGTGCGATGGGCGAACGGGGCGATGCGGGCCCGCGCGGCGCGAACGTCGTCCCAAACCACGAGGCTCACACGGCCTCCTTGAACACGGCCGCACGGTAGCTGCGAAGCTCCTCGATCGACTCGCGGATATCGTCGAGGGCGCGGTGCTTCGAGGCTTTCTCGATCCGTGTGACCCGCCCGGGATACCAACGCGCGATGAGCTCCTTCAGGCTGCTGACATCGACGTTGCGGTAGTTCAGGTAGTCGTTCAGTCGGGGCATGTGATGCATGATGAACCGGCGGTCGAAACCGATCGAGTTTCCGGCGAGCGGGGCGCGCCCGCGCAGGCAGTGGCGGCGGACAAACGCGAGCGTTGCCTCCTCGGCCTGCTCGAGCGAGACGGTGGAGCGGCGCGACGCCTCGGTGAGCCCCGACGCACCGTGCTGATCGATACACCAGGGATCCATTGTGTCGAGCACGTCGTCCTGTTGGTGGATTACGCGCACCGGACCCTCGGCGATGACGCCCAGTTGGCCGTCGGTGATGATCGTGGCGATCTCGAGGATCTTCGAGGTTCGATCGTCGATGCCCGTCGTTTCGAGATCGAGCCAGACGAGGTGGGTCGCCGATTTGGACATGGGTCTCCTTCCGCTTCATAGGATAGCCGGGACATTCCGAACCGACCAGTCAGACGGCGGATCGCCTGTCCCGCGTGGCCCGTCGCTCGACTACGTCGACGATGTCGGCGGGATGTCGATCTCCTCGACCGTCCATGCGTCCCCGAGCCACAGACCGATGACGGAGAGCTCCGGGTACTGCGTCCTCAGGAAACGTACGGCGCGCTCCGTGTCGGCGTCCTGCTTGGCACGATCGCCCGGGTTCCCGGCGCAGTCGTAGTGCCCGACGACGGCGATCCCCGCGGAATGGTGCTGCCCCACCGAGATATCGAGCCGGCTGAGGATCGATGCGACGGTGGGCGCGGGAGACTGTCGGCTGAGAATGCCGTTGGGCCCCGGCTCGGTGATCGAATCGACGAAGTCCGTCTCGAATCGGCGCTTCATGAACTCGAGGACCTGTTCTTGAACCCGTCCGTCCATGCAGTTGACGACGGTGCAAAAGCTCATCGAATGCCTCCTGTCGGAAGGGACGGGCGAGCTGCGAGAACAGCTCGCCCGTCGTCTGAATCGTTGATTGCTAGGCCTTGACCGGCTTCAACCACAGCAAGCTGATCAGCAGGCCGAGCGCCGCCAGGCCCATCACGGGGAGAAAGACGGGCAGGTAACCGCCCGAGGCGTCTCGAATCATTCCCGCCAGCGTGTTGCCGAGCAGTGCCCCGATTCCGTACGACGTGAACACCAGGCCGTAGTTCTTCGCATAGTGCGATGACCCGAAGAGCGATGCGGTCGCCGTCGGCGCGATGGCCAACCAGCCGCCGAGGTTCGCCCAGAGGACGATGAACGAGAGGAAGTAGATCGTGGTGCTGCCCTCGCCCCACAGATAGATCAGCGCCGACGCGACGAGGATCAGCACGAAAGACAGAGCCGCCGCGTAGCGCGGGGTGAGCCTGTCGGTCAGCCAACCGAAGACCGGACGGCCGAGCCCGTTGAAGATCGCGAACACCGAGACGGACAGCGCGGCGACGCTCGGTGTCAGCCGTGCGACTTCCTCGCCGACCGGCGACGAGATGCCGATTGCCATCAGACCGGCGAGGCAGCCGATCGTGTACGTCGCCCACAGGGCGTAGAACGACCCGGTGCGGACCATCTGGCTCCGATCGAGATCGCCACGACCGGACGTCGAGGTTCCCTTCTTCTGCGTCCAGCCGGCCGGTGCCCAGCCTTCGGCCGGATTGCGAAGCGGCAGCGACAGCAGCACCAGGATGGCCACGAACGCGATCCCGAGATAGGTGAACGTCCGGAGAACCCCGATTCCTGGATTGGCGATCATCGATCGCATCAGCGGCGCCATGATCAATGCGGACAGTCCGAACCCCATCACGGTCAGCCCGACCGCGAGTCCCTTTCGGTCCGGGAACCACTTCGCCGAGACGGCAATCGGACAGCCGTAGATGATGCCGACCCCGGCGCCTCCGATCACGCCGTAGAAGATCGTCAGCCAGGTGATGTTCGATGCGAATCCGGCGAGGATCCATCCGGCGCCGACGAGGACGCCGCCGAGGAGGCCGGCGTTGCGCGGCCCCCACTTGCTGACGAGCCCGCCGGCGAGCGCCATGAACAACGCGAACATCGCGAGGAAGATCATGAATGGAAGCCCGCTCTGCGTCGCGCTGATGCCCCACAAGTCTCGAAGCGGCGTCTTGAACACGCTGAACGCATACACCGCGCCGAGGCAGATGTTCATCAGAAGACCGAGCAGGACGTAGATCCACCGACCTTGTTCGGCTCTCATTCCGAAGACTCTCTGTTCAGGCATACCAACCCCCTAAGACGAGCGGGGGCGGACGAGCCGCCCCCGATACGTTCCTACCGAGTGGACAACCAGGTCGTGCCCACGGTGTTATCCCTTGTAATCGACGAGCCCCTTGAGCGTGTTGACACTCTCGGGATTTTGCAGCGTGGTCAAGTCGCCGACCGGCTCGTGACGGACGAGCGCCTTCAGGACGCGCCGCATGATCTTGCCGCTACGCGTCTTCGGCACATCGTGCGCGAACACGATCTGGTCGGGTCGACCGGTCGGTCCGATGACCTCGTTGACCGTGGCCATCAGCTCCTTGCGGATCTCGTCATTCCCTTCGATGCCGGCCCGGAGCAGGACGAACGCCACCGGAACCTCGCCTTTCAGGTCGTGCGGTCGCGAGACGACTGCGACCTCGCTGACCTTGTTGTTCTGGGCCAGCGCGCTTTCGACCTCGGCGGTCGCCAGCCGGTGTCCGGCGACGTTCATTACATCGTCGACACGGCCAGTGATCCGGATGTTGCCCATTGCGTCCTTGCGGGCTCCATCGCTGGTGAAGTAGCGTTCCGGTCCGTACTCGGCGTAGTACTGCACCTTGAACCGATCCATGTCGCCGTAGATCCCGCGCGTCAGCGCCGGCGGGAACGGACTGAAGATCGCCAGGTACCCTCCGCTGCCGGGCTCGGCCGGCGTCCCGCCGGAATCAAGGATGTCGCCGAGGACACCCGGGAACGGTCGGCCGGCGATCGTCGGGATGAACGGCCCGATGCCGGGCAGGCTGTTGACCATGTTGGCGCCGGTCTCGGTCTGCCACCAGGTATCGACGATCGGGCAGCGGCCGCCGCCGATCTTGTCGAAGTACCACATCCACGCGTCGACGTTGATCGGTTCGCCGACCGTGCCGAGCAAGCGAAGCGACGAGAGGTCGTACTTCGCCGGCCATTCGTCGCCCTGCTTGACGAACATCCGGATCGCCGTCGGCGCGGTGTACAGCTGCGTGACCTTATGCTTCTCGATGATCGACCAGAACCGCCCGAAGTCCGGGAAGTCCGGCGAGCCCTCGAAGACGAGCGTCGTGACGCCGTTCATCAGCGGACCGTAGTTGATGTACGTGTGGCCGGTGATCCAGCCGACGTCGGCGGTGCACCAGTAGACGTCGCCCGGATGCAGGTCGAAGTTCCACTTGGCCGTGGTGTACGACTGCACGGCGTATCCGCCGGTGGTATGCATGATGCCCTTCGGCTTGCCGGTTGTGCCGGACGTATAGAGCAGGAACGCGAGATCCTCGGCGTCCATCTGCTCCGCCGGGCAGTCGGCGGACGCGTCGGCGACGAGGTCGTGGTACCAGAGATCTCGCCCGGGCTTCATCTCGACGTCCTTGCCGGTGCGCTGGACGACGACAAGCTTCTCGACCGGGGAGTTCTCGATGCCCGCGTCGGCGTTCTTCTTCAGGTCGATCGCCTTGCCGCGGCGGTAGTATCCGTCGGCGGTGATGACGACCTTCGCCTCGCAGTCGACCATGCGGTCCCGAAGCGAGTCGGGGCTGAACGCGGAGAAGACGACCGAGTGCGGTGCCCCGATGCGTGCGCACGCCTGCATCGCAATGACGGCCTCGGGAATCATCGGAAGGTAGATCCCGACGGCGTCGCCCTTCTTCACGCCGAGTCCCTTGAGGGCGTTGGCGAATTTGCTGACGCGCTCGTGAAGCTCCTTGTAGGTGAGCCGGACGGCCTCTTCCTCGACCGGTTCGGGCTCCCAGATCAGGGCGATCTTGTCGCCGTTTCCGGCTTCGATGTGCCGGTCGAGCGAGTTGTGCGACAGGTTGATCTTCCCGCCGACGAACCACTTGTAGGCGTGGGGCGCGTATTCATAGGCGCTGTCCCACTTCTTGAACCAATGTAGTTCCTCGGCGCGTTCGGCCCAGAATGCGACCGGATCGCCATTTGCCTGCTCGTAGATCGACTCATCCGAAATCCACGCGCGCTCCTTCAAAGCCTGCGTGGGCCAATAGACGTTCTCCTCGTTCGGGTCCTTCTCGACCCAACGGATACCCTCTGCCACGTGGTACCTCCCATGCGTAGTTCAGTGAGTTTTGGCTGCGCCGAAGTCTAGCCCATCGAAAGCGGCATCGCAACGCTAAAGCAGGAGGGAAGGGGTGATGCGCAGAAGCCATCGAGCCGAGAAGTAAGCATCGTACACCGGGAGGCTCGCGTTCACTCGATCGATGAATGTGCGGGTCTCGGGGAAGATCGAGCCGTCGCCGCGGGCCCATCGTTCGACGTGAGTCGGCCCGGCATTGTAGGCTGCCAGCGCCTCGTCACGGCTGTCGAAGCGGTCGAGCAGGGAACGGAGATACCAGCAGCCGAGGCGGAGGTTCAGTTCGGGTTCGATGAGACGGTCGGTGGAGTAGTCGGAGATCGGGATCTGTTCCGCAATCCAGGCGCCGGTCTCCGGCATGATCTGCATCAGGCCGACGGCGCCATGGGCCGAGACGGCGGCGGCTCGGAAGCGGCTCTCGCAGCGGACGACGGCCGCGATCAGCGCCGGATCGAGATCGTGGATTTCCGCGAGGTTCGCGATGTCCGATTCGTAGGCGAGTGGATACAGGACGCGCAGTCCGACGAGGGCCACGTACGCGAGAAGCACGACTCCACCCATCGTCAGGGCGATCGTTCGTCGCGATGCGAGGCGGCGCATGATGCTCTATCATACGCCGAATCCTCTATAATCCAGGTCGGCACCAATCCCTGCGCATCGAAAGGGCAACGATGAAGAAGTTCCTCGTTTGGCTTCGCACGACGTTCGTCAGCGGCTTGCTGGCGATTCTTCCCGTCGGAGCGACGGTGTTCATCGTTTGGACCCTGTACAACCTGATCGACCGACAGGTCGGCAGGAACACCGCGTTCGGGATCGTGATCGAGCGGGTATTGGGCCGCTGGGTCCCGGGGCTTGGGATCGTGATCACGATTCTGTTGGTGTTCGTCATCGGAATCGTCGTCCGGAGCTTCGTCGGGAAGACGCTGCACTACTACTTCGAGCGGATCTTCTTCATGTTTCCCGGCGTTCGGAAGATGTACGGAACGCTGAAGCAGTTCACCGGCGCGTTGCTGAATCGGGAGTCGACGACATCGTTCAAGAAGGTCGTGATGTTCGAGTACCCGAAGGAGGGGATTCACGTTCTCGGACTGGTGACGAACGAGGATCTGGGAACGATCCGCGACATCATGGGGGAGGCGTGCCTGTTGGTCTACGCCCCGACGGCGCCGAACCCGCTGTCCGGATACATGTTGGTGATCCCGGAGCGGCTGGTGACCTATGTCGACATGCCGGTCGAGGACGCACTATCGATGGTCGTGTCCAGCGGCTCGGTGCTGCCGGACAGCCTGAGGATCGATGGGGGAGAGGCGAATCGGCGCGAGAGGAAAGCGCGGTTCTCCCCGTTTCGCAAGCGAACGATGAGGTGAGCCGATGCCGATCTTCAAAGAGAAGGACTACCTCCGCGTCGACCTCGGTCGAGAGCCGGACGAGAGCTTATGGATGAAGTGCAAAGCGTGCGGCGAGCTCGTGTTCAAGCGGCGCGTTCGTGAGAACAACAACGTCTGCCCAAGCTGTGGCGAGTACTTCTTCCTGACGGCGGTCGAGCGGATCGGTCTGCTTGCCGATGACGGCAGTTTCGAGGACGTCACCCGGCCGATCGTCGCCGACGATCCTCTCGGGTTCGCCGACCGAAAGCCGTACCCGGAGCGGGTCGCCGACGCACAGGCGACGACGGGTCTCGAGGACGCGATCCTCGTCGGACGGGCGACGATTGGCGGCGTTGCGGCCGTGATCGGGGTCATGGACTTTCGCTTCATCGGCGGTTCGATGGGATCGGTGGTCGGCGAGCAGATCTGTCACGGGATCGAGACCGCGATTGACGATCGTTGCCCGTTCGTCCTCGTGGCATCGTCCGGCGGGGCGCGGTTGCAGGAGGGACTGTTCTCGCTTCTTCAGATGGCCAAGACCACCACCGTCAGGCAGCGACTGGCGGATGCGGGGTTGCCGTTCATCTCGGTGATGACGTATCCGACATCGGGGGGTGTGCAGGCCTCGATCGCGTCGCTCGGAGATGTGATCATCGCGGAGCGGGGCGCGCTGATCGGCTTCGCCGGTCGACGGGTGATCCAGAACGCGATGGCTCAGGAACTGCCGGAACACTTCCAGTCGGATGTCTTCGCGTTCGAACACGGTGCGATCGATCGCGTCGTCGGGCGGGACGGGATGCGCGACGAGCTTGCGTCACTGCTCAGCTTCTTCGTGGAGGCACGATGAGTGACGAACGGACGCTCGATCTGCTCGAGGCGAAGATCGAGGAACTGCGGACGCTGAACGCGTCCGACGGCATCGACCTGTCGAAGGAGATCGAGCGGCTCGAGGCGAAGCTCGAGGAGCTGCGCACGGAGCTGTACGTGAACCTGAGCGATTGGGAGCGGGTGCGCCTCGCACGACACCCGAAGAGACCGTATGCGCTCGACTACATCGGCGCGATCTGTACTGACTTCTACGAGTTACACGGCGATCGAATCGGCGGCGACGACCGAGCGCTGGTGACGGGCCTGGCCCGTCTCGATGGGCGGCCGATCGTGATCGTGGGGCAGCAGAAGGGACGCTCGACCGAGGAGAACAAGGAACGCTTCTTCGGGATGCCGCGGCCCCAAGGGTACCGGAAGGCACGCCGCGCGATGCGGCTGGCGGAACGGTTCGGCTTCCCAATCGTGACGTTGATCGACACGCCGGGGGCGTATCCGGGCCTCGAGTCCGAGGAGGCGAACATCGGCGGCGCGATCGCGGAGAACCTGGCGACGATGGCCGGGCTTCGCGTTCCGATTGTGGCGGTCGTGATCGGAGAAGGCGGCTCCGGCGGGGCGCTCGCGATCGGCCTTGCCGATCGGGTCTTCATGCTCGAGAACGCGATCTACACCGTGATCAGTCCCGAGAGCGCCGCAGTGATCCTCTGGAAGGAGAAGGAGCGGATGAAGGACGCGGCGGAAGCGCTGAATCTGACCGCGGACCATCTTCGTGATCTCGGGCTGATCGATGGCGTGATCTCCGAGCCGCTCGGCGGGGCGCACAAGGACTTCCAGACGACGGCGGCGGCGTTGAAGGACGAACTGGTTCGCTCGATCGGCGAACTTGCCGGTCTGGCTCCGGAGTCGCTCGTCGAGGCGAGATACCGTCGATACCGGCAGATCGGGCGTTACCACGACGCACCATCCGCGAGCGAATGAGGCGGATGTTGCTCGGGGTCGGCAACCGGCTCGGGCGAGACGACGGCGCGGGCCCCGAACTCGCCGTACACCTGGCGGATTCGGAGTGGATTGCGGTCGACTGCGGGACGTCCCTCGAGAACGTCGCGGGCATCGTCTGTCGCGAGGATCCGGACCTTCTCGTCATCGCCGACGCGGCGCGGATGGGACTCGCGCCGGGGAGCGTGCGACGGCTTCCGCGACGTGCCGCAGCCGATTCGATGCTCGGTTCGACGCATGGGCTGCCGATGTCGTTCTTCCTCGATCGGCTCGCCGAACTCGCGGCCGAGACGGTTCTCCTCGGGATCGAACCGGAGGATCTGGCGTGGGGAGAGGGGCTGACGCCGACGGTGGCTGCGGCGATTCGATCGCTGGCCGAACGATTGACCGACGAGGCCGGCGGGGTGGCATCGGTCGAGTGGCTTGCGGGCGAGCCCCCGGCGGACGGCTCATCCCGCCCGGTTGAGGGAGCGCCGCCGAGCCGATAGAGTAGGACCGTCGATTCCGAGCATGGGGTGCGGGCCGCTTGACGCGGACTCGCGCGTCTCCGCGGACCGCGACACACATCACAAGGGAAAGATGCCGAGGCCATGGGACCGATGCGTGTCCCGGTCGGAGGAGGAGGACATGCCGTACGGTGACGGAGTGAGGCTTCAGGAGGCGTATCGGCGGGCGCAGGCCGAGCGGTTCGCGTTCATGGCGAACAACTGTGCCGAGCCGAACGTCTTGATCGGTCTGCTCAAGGCATATGTGGAAGCACGCTCGGATCTCCTGGTACAGATCAGTCCAGGGGCGGCGAAATTCGCCGGAGGAGGCGACAAGCGGTCGGGGCTCCGAGGGCTTTCGGCGCTGATCCGCGAGCTGGCCGATCCGCTATCCATCTCCGTGTTCATCAACCTCGATCACTTCACGATCGGAGAACTCGATCTGATCGAGGAGGCGATCGAAGACCGTTTGGTCTCGTCGATCATGATCGACGCGTCGAAAGAAACGTTCGACGAGAACGTCCGTATTTGCCGAGACGTCGTCGAGAAGGCGTCGGGATCGGGCGTGCTGATCGAGGCCGAACTGGGGAAGATCAAGGGCGTCGAGGATGAGATCTCGTCGGACGAGGCGCTGTACACCGACCCTGACGAAGCGGTGGAATTCCTCCGCCAAACGGGAGCCGATCTGCTCGCGATCTCCGTCGGGACGCAGCACGGCGTGTCGAAGGGAAGGGATCTGGTTCTTCGCGCCGATCTTGCGGCGAGGATCCGGGACCGATTGGCCGAGGCCGGCCTCGCGACGCCGCTCGTCCTTCACGGGACGTCGGGGCTTCTTCCCGAGCAGGTACGGGAGATGATTGGGTACGGAATCTGCAAGCTGAACAAGGATACGCACTATCAATACGTCTACGGCCGGACCGCGGCCGAATTCTTCGCGGCGAACGCGGGCGGAATCGTGCCGCCCGCCGGGGTGGAGGACGACGTGGTCAACCTGTTCGCGCAGAGCGATTGGAGCCCGGACAAGAAGCTCTTCGATCCACGCGCTGTCGGAGGTGCGATCCAGGAGAGAGTCTGCGACATCGCGCGCCAACTGATCGAGCAAGCCGGCAGCCGGGGAAGGACGCTGGCGGAGGAAAGGGAGGATTCGTGATGAGAGCCGGAGTCTTGACGGGCGGGGGAGATTCCCCCGGGATCAACGCCGCACTTCGTTCGATCGTGCGGTTCGGCACCAAGCACGGCGTGGACGTTATCGGGTTCGAGGAGGGGTGGAAAGGGCCGATCGAGAATCTGATGCGTCCGCTGACGCCGAGCGAGGTGTCGGGAATCCTGCACATCGGCGGGACGATTCTCGGCAGCTCGAGGACGAACCCGTTTCGAATCGACGGGGGGCCGGAGAAGGTCATCGAGACGTTGTCGGTCAACGCGATTGACTTCCTTGTGGCGATTGGAGGCGACGATACGCTCGGCGTCGCCCACCGACTCGCCGAACATGGAGTGAAGGCGATCGGGATCCCGCAGACGATCGACAACGACATCGCGTGCACCGACTACAGTCTCGGCTTCTCGTCCGCCCTCGACGTGATCTCCGACGCACTCGATCGGCTACACACGACCGCCGCATCTCACCACCGCGTCCTGATCCTCGAGGTGATGGGCCGCGACGCCGGCTGGCTCAGCCTGATGGGAGGCATTGCCGGTGGGGCGGACGTCATTCTGATCCCGGAGCAGCGATTCAATGTCGATGCGATCTTCCGGAAGATCAAACGGCGCGAGCACCTGAAGAAGCGATTCTCGATCGTCATCATCGCCGAGGGGGCCGAGCCGGAAAGCACGGGCGGCCAGGTTGTCGCCGAGGCCGAGGTCGACGCATTCGGTCACGCGCGGCTCGGCGGAGTCGGGCAGTACGTCGCGAACCAGCTGTCCGAACGGATGCAGATCCCGGTTCGCGTGACCAATCTGGCCTATCTGCAGCGGGGCGGAAGCCCGTCGCCGTTCGATCGGATCCTGGCGACCCGATTCGGCGCCGCGTCGATCGAGTTCGCGAAAGCCGGACAGTACGACGTGATGACGGCGATCCATGGGACGAAGATCGTCCCGGTGCCGCTCGGAGACGCGCTCGCCGAGACCCGGCCGGTGGATCAGGGACTCCTGTACTTGGTCGATCTGTTCGAATAGGCTCGAGGCGATCGCACGAGACGCTGCGTACGGGGCGGCCGCCGGCCGCCCCGTGGCATTGTCTAGGTCCCGAGTTCGTCGGGAATCTCGACCGCGCGAAGGTACTCGGCGGCCTTCTCGGGCGGCATCGGGTTGATGTAGAAGCCGGTACCCCACTCGAATCCCGCCACTCGGGTCAATCGGGGCAGGATCGCGATGCGCCAGTGGTAGTCGTAGGGCAGTGTGGACCAGTAGCCGGGCTTTCCCGGACGGGGCACGGGGTTCGGGGTCGTCTTCAGGACGAAGTTGTACGGGATGTCGCCGAGGAGGGTTCGCAGCCGGCCGAGCGTTCGCTTCAGGGTGCGGGCCAGGCCGCGGCGCTGTGCCGCTGTCATCGTCGTGAAGTCGTGCGAGTGAGCCTTCGGGTAGACGACGAGCTCGAACGGGAACCGGGAGTCGTACGGCGCCCAGACGACGAAACCGTCGGCGTCGTCGACGAGCCGGTCGCCGCAGCGGATCTCGGCAAGCATCACGTCACAGAAGATGCATCGCTCCTTCCGATCGTAGTACGCCTTGGCGATCTCGAGCGATTCGCGGACCTCTTGCGGGACAATCGGCGTCGCGATGATCTGTGAATGCGGGTGGAGGAGGGAGGCTCCCGCTTCCTTTCCGTGGTTCTTAAACAGCAGAATGTAGCGGAGCCACGGGTTCTCCATCAGTGCCTGCAGTCGGGCGACGTACGCGTCGATGAGTCGCTCGACCTGCTCTTCGGGAAGATCTGGGATCGACAGATTGTGTTCCGGCGTCTCGATGACGACCTCGTGGGCCCCCATCCCGTTCATTCGATCGTAGACCCCGCAGACCGCTTCCCGGCCGAGTTCGGCGTACTCCTGTAGCGCGGCGAACTTGTTCGGGATGACGCGAACCGCCCATCCGTCCGGTCCCGGAATTCGATAGATCTCCGGCGGTGTCATCGCTTCGTTCCCGGCGCAGAAGGGACAAGAATCCGGCGGCTGCTCCGCGAGGCCGCTCTCCTTCTTCTCGAAGTCTGACGGCCGCTTGCCACGCTCTGGCGCGACGATCACCCATCGACGGCTCGTCATCCCACGTCTCAGCTCAGGCATTCCTTCTCCCTCCGTAGTAACCCTGCAGGTATGGCCCATTGTACCGGATCGATCGGGGGAGGCGACACGGGCGGTCGTGGCCGTCTGGAGGGGTGAAAAGGTCGATCGATAGGCGTATCGGGGTGAGTTTCGACGGCTTGATCCGCTCCGATCCTCGGAGGATACTTCCTTCAGGAGGTGAAGGATGCGAGTCCTTTTCGTTTCGGCAGAGGTGTCTCCGTTCGCGAAGACGGGGGGCCTGGCCGATGTCGCCGTGGCGCTGCCTCGCGCCCTCGCGAAACACGGGGTGGAAACGCGGGTCGTGATGCCGAAGTACCGCGGCGTGGACGGCTCGGCGGAGTGTACGGAGGTGACGGAGTTTGGCGTCCCGGTGGCCGGGGAGGAGAAGGCGTGCACCGCGTTCCGATCGCTTCTGCCGGGGAGCTCGGTCCCGATCTACTTCTTGGGACACGATCCGTACTTCGATCGCCCGGAGATCTACGGGGAAGGATCGGAGTACGAGGATGCCCTCGAGCGATTCACGTTCCTTTCGAGAGGCGCGCTGGAGCTGTGTCGGGCCCTCGATTGGATTCCGGACCTGATCCACACGAACGATTGGCACGCGGCGCTGATTCCGGCGTTCGTCGCCGACGGCGTGGTCCCATGGCATCAGGGCGTGAAAACGATGCTGACGATTCACAACCTCGGCTATCAGGGGTCGTTTCCGGCCGAACAGGCGGCGGTCACTGGCCTGTCGGATGCGGCGCTCGATCCGTATCTGAACGCGGAGCGGATCAACCTGCTGCGCGGCGGGATCCTGTCGAGCGACCTGATCAGCACCGTGTCGCCGACGTACGCCGAGGAGATCCTCGAGGACGGGGCGGGCCTGGAAGGGGAGCTGCGATCCCGGCGAGACGTGTTGTACGGGGTCGTCAACGGCGTCGATCTTTCCGTGTGGAACCCGGCGACGGATCCGCACCTTCCGGCGAACTACACGGCGGACGATCCTTCCGGGAAGACCGAATGCAAGCGACGACTCCAAGAGGAACTCGGGCTGACGGTCGATCCGCGTGTCCCGGTTCTCGGTGTGATCTCACGCCTGGCCGAGCAGAAGGGCTTCGATCTGATCATCGAGGGCTTCGACCGCATGATGGCGCGCGGGGTCCAATTCATCCTTCTCGGCACCGGTTCGGAGGAGTACGAGACGTTCTTCCGCGAAGCGGAGGAACGGCTCCCCGGCCGGGTTGCATCGAGGATCACGTTTTCCGAGGCGTGGGCCCACCGGATCGAGGCCGGCGCCGACATCTTCCTGATGCCGTCCCACTACGAGCCGTGCGGGCTGAATCAGCAGTACTCGCTGTTGTACGGGACGATTCCGGTCGTTCGAGCGACGGGCGGTCTGAAGGATACCGTCGAGGAGTACAACCCGGAGGCCGATACCGGAACCGGCTTTCGGTTTGACACGGGCACGGCGGACGCGTTTCTCGGGGCGGTGGACCGGGCGGTCGCTCTGTTCCGCGACGAGCCGGCGGCGTGGAGGCGTCTCGTCGATCGCGGGATGCGCCGGGACCTCTCCTGGGATGCATCGGCCGCGACGTATCGAACGCTGTACGATCGCCTCGTCGGTTAGCCGATTCGCTTCAGCAATGCGTAGGAGAGCGCGGGGATCGCCCGGTCCCCGCGTCGCTCTTCCTCGCAAAGCGGCTCGATCCAGCGTCCCGGCGGAAGGTGGAGTACGGCCTCGTCGTCGCGACTCGCGTTGAGGCCGACGACGAGCCGGTCGTCTCCGAGCACACGTTCGTAGCTCACGAAGCGCCCCACGGTCTCGAGGAAGCGGATCGATCCGCGACGCAACGCCGCCTCGTCCTTTCGCAGCGCGATCCACCGACGGAGCTCGGCGCGAAGCGGCCGATTCCACCTCGCCTCGTCCCATGGGAAGCAGCGGCGGTTGTCCGGGTCATCCCCTCCGGCGAGGCCGATCTCGTCACCGTAGTAGACCGCCGGAGCGCCGGGGAAGGTGAACTGGAACGCCAGCGCCAGCCGCAATCGGCGATCGTCTCCGTCGCACTGGGTCAGGAAACGGGGACGGTCATGGCTCGACAGAAGCGTGTACGAGCCAAAGTTCGCGTCGGTCGGATAGCTGTGCCAATGGGCGATTACCGAGTGCGCGAACGTGCCCGCATCCCAGCGTTCCTCGGCGAGGTAGGCGGTGACGGCCTCCCATAGCTTGTAGTGCATCACGCCGTCGACGGCGTCATGTTTGAACCACGGTGTTCCGAGCCCCATGACTTCGCCAAGGACGTACAGATCCGGCGAGAGATCTCGGGCGGTGCGGTAGATCGCGCGGACGAAGTCGGGCGGAAGGTACTCCGTCGTATCGAGTCGCCATCCGTCGATCTCGTATTCGGTGACCCAGTGACGAACGACCGAGAGCAGATAGTCGACGACGGCCGGATTCCGGTGGTTCCAGTCGGGCATCGTCCGAACGCCGGCCCACCGGGCGTAGTTCGGCTCCGGCTCCTGGACGATCCGATCGCCGTCGACAGTGAACCAATCCCAGTACTCCGAACGTGGCCCGTGCCGTACGGCATCGCGGAAGAACGGGTGTCGATCGGAGCAGTGGTTGAACACGCCGTCGAGGACGATGCGGATCCGCCAAGCGTGGAGCTCCCGTACGAGATCGCGAAACGCCTCGTTCGTCCCGAGGGCGGGATCGATCGAGAAGTAGTCGATCGTGTCGTACCGGTGGTACGAGCCAGCGTGGAAGACCGGCGTTAGGTAGAGGGCATCGATGCCGAGGTCGACGAGGTACGGGATCGCCGCCCGGATGCCGGCGAGGTTCCCGCCACACGGGGTTCGGTCGCCGGTCCGGTCTGGGTCGGTGGTCCATGGATTCGGCTCACGGCGGAAGCGGTCGGGAAAGATCTGATAGAAGACGGCATCGGGGACCCACGACGGGACGCGACGTTCCATCTCACGATCCTTTCCGTGTCGAGCGGAGGAGATCGACCGGGGTGCGAGCCGTCATTCCTTCACGGACCCCCTCGTGAGCCCGGAGACGAGCGATCGTTGGGAGAGGACGAACATCACAAGGAACGGAAGCATCGCGACGATCGCGCCGGCGGAGAACATCCCCCACCGCTGGCTGTACTGGTCGGCGATCATCAGATGCATGCCGACCGGGAGGGTGAACTGGTCGTTCGAGCGGAGGAGGATCGACGCGATGATCAGCTCCCCGTACGTCGTGATGAATGACAGGATGAAGATCGTGGCGAGGATCGGGCGGGCCAGCGGAAGAATGATCTTGTAGAACGCCTGGAACGGTGTCGCCCCGTCGACCTTCGCCGACTCCTCGAGCGAGCGCGGGATCGTGTCGAAGTACCCCTTCATCAGCCACGTGTTGAATCCCATCGCGCCGCCGAGGTAGACGAGAATGATCGCCGTGTGCGTATTGAGTCCGGCCCACGGAAAGATCTCGCCGAGGGACAGGACCAACAGGAACAGCGCGACCATGGCGAGCATCTGCGGGAACATCTGGATCAGCAACAGGCTGAGCAGACCGACGCGCCGTCCCTTGAACCGGAACCGCGAGAACGCATACGCGCCGAGGCCGGCGAGCACGACCGTCAGGGACGCGGTGATCAGCGTGACCTTCAGCGAGTTGATCAGCCAACTGGCGAACTTGTATCGATCGCTCGTGAACAGCTGGCGATAGTGGTCGATTGTCGGGCGCGGCGGGATAAGCTGCTGGAGCTGCATGTTGTCGGTCGCGTTGAACGATGCGGAGATGACCCACAGGACGGGAAAGATCGAGAACGCGCACAGAAAGAGAATCAATGCGTGACGCCAAAGGCCGCCGAGCAGCGTGTGCTTGTTATACATTCTTGCTCAACTCCTCGAGTGCGCCGGTCATCCGGAAATTGAACGCGCTGATCGTCGCGATGATCACGAAGATCATCGTCGAGACGGCGGCGGCGAGTCCGAGTTGGTTGCCCCGTGCGCCCTCGAACGCCAGCCGGTAGGTGTAGGAGATCAGGATGTCGGTGTGGCCGGCGGGCGTCATCGCGCCGGCAATCGGCGGGCGGCCCTCCGTCAGCAGCCAGATCAGGTTGAAATTGTTGAAATTGAAGGCAAACGTGCCGACGAGGAGCGGCCCGAGCGGCATCAGAAGAAGCGGCAGCGTGATCTTCCGGAACTGCTGCCACCACGTGGCGCCGTCGACCCGCGCCGCTTCGTACAACGACGGCGAGATCGATTGCAGCGCGCCGAGACAGATGATCATCATGTACGGGTAGCCGAGCCAGAGGTTCACCAGCAAGATGGAAACCTTAGCCATTAGGGCATCCTCGAGCCACTCGATCCGAGCCCCTTGACCGAACAGGTCGACCAACACCTGATTGATGATCCCGAAGTGCTGGTTCAGCATCCCGCTCCAGACGAGAATCGTGACGAACGCAGGGAGTGCGTACGGAACGACGAGGATGACCCGGTAGAGCGTCCGGAACCGAAGGTATGGGTCGTTGACGAGGATGGCCGTCCCGAGGCCGAGCGTGAAGTTGAGGACGGTCGTCAGGAACGCGAACGCGAACGTCCACAGGAAGACGCGCAGGAACGGCCCGGAGACCTGTGGGTTCGTGATGAGCGCGACGTAGTTGGCCAGTCCCTTCCATACCCAGTAGCCGGGGTAGATCTCGTCGCCGTTCTCGGCGGTGAAGATCCCGTCAAGCGCCGTGTAGACGACACCGGTCGTCTGGTCGGTCATCGTCTCCGACTCCGGATCGTACGCGTACTGCGGGGCGCGGGTCCGGAACTGGCTCAGATTCTCCAGCCCGATGAGGGTTCCACCGTACTCGATCCGGTACGCCTCGAACTCGGACAGGCGTGGAACGATCTGCGGGATCGAGAGGCGCACCGAGTCCGAGAAGCGATCCGGCGCCCCGTCCCCATCCTCGTCGACGAGCCTCGCGTCGCTCGGGTCGATCGCGGACGCGACGCCGTCCCGATACAGGATCCATCCGTTCTCCGCTTGCAGGACGAGCGCGACGGTCCCGGCCGTGTCGGCGAATGCGATGTAGGTGTAGGTCACGGCGTCGTCGGGGGCGTAGGTCCGTGAGAGGAGCTGGGTTACCGCCTGTTCCTTCGACAGCATGTGGCCGGTTCCGATGTTGCTGAACGACGCGACGATCGTGTAGCCGATCGGATAGACGACCATCACCGACAGGAAGACCAGCCCGGGCACGAGCCAGCGGAGCGGATACCGTTTCTCGGAGAGGAAGATGTACGTAATCAGCCCGGCGCCGAGGAGCGGTAGCGCGGCGACACCGTACGCTTCCATTCCGATCAGGACGACGCAGACGTACACGGCAACGGCACAAAGCAGCCCGAGGAGGACCAGCTTCGCGGCGTGTTTCGCGACGTAGTGACCGATCATATGCAAGGCGGCGGGGTCGCCCGTGGGCGGCCCCGCCGCGGGAGGCTATTCGCAGCCGAGGAGCAGGCGAATCTGATTCGCCGCGTCCTTCATGGCTGTGGTCGGATCCAGTTCCTGGTTGACGATCAGTTCGAGCGCGTCGGACCAAGCGGACCACACCGAGCCCATCTCGGCGATCTTGGGCATCGGGACGGCCGTCGCAGCCGCGGCGGCAAATCCCTGGATGTCGTCGTTGCCGGAGAGGAACGCGAGTGCCGGGAGGTACGCCGGCGGCCGATCGCCCTGGATGTACAGGCCGAGCATCACGTCGGTCGAGATCAGGAAGTCCTTGACGAACAGGTTCGCCAGGACCTTGTTCTCGCTGAACGCGCTGATCATGAAGCCCTGTACGCCGACGAACACGCCGGGTGCGTTGCCGGCGATCGGCGGAATGGCCGAGACGCCGTAGTTGATCCCGCCGTCCTTGGCGCCGGGGAGGGTCCACGGTCCGCCGATCATCATCCCGAGGTTGCCGGCGTTGAACGCCCCGGTGACCTCGTTGTAGCCGGCGCCGGCGATTTCGATTCCATCCTTGACCATCTGGTCGAGGAGAATCGCACCGGCGATCGATCCCTCGTTGTCCAGTCCCATGTCGCACGGATCGAGGACGCCGTCTTCATCCTTGCCGAAGATGTATCCACCGCCGGCCGAGTGTAGCGCGAAGGTGTGGTACGGATCCGGTTGCTGGATCAGGAAACCGTACTTCCCGGCCTCGAGGTCGGTCAGCGTCACCGCGGTGGCGAGAAGATCCTCGAACGTCGCGGGAGCCTCGGGCACGAGGTCGGTGTTGCGAATCAGCGCGACGTTCTCGGTCGCGTACGGGACCCCGTACAGCAGATCTCCCCACATGAACGCATCGACCGCGACAGGGTTGAAGTCCGAGATGGTTGCAGGCTCCAGGACGACCGGTTCGACAAGCCCGTTCAAGATCAGCTCGCCGAGCCAGTCGTGGGCGCCGATCAGGATGTCGGGACCCTCGCCGGCCGGTCCGGCCGTCGCCAGCTGGCCTCGGATCTCGCCGAAATCGATCTCCTGGACCTCCACCTCGACGCCGTAGACGGCGGTGAAATCGGCGGCCACGTTCAACATGATCGGGGTCCGCGTGTCGTCGGCCCAGATCAGCAGCTTCCCCGCCTCGCTCGCCGTCGCGGTGAGCCCGGCGAGAAGGATGATTCCTAGTAGAGCGATAGCAATTCGCTTCATGGTTGACGCCTCCTTACGTGTTCGGATCAATCCATGTCCTGACAGTTCCGTTCGCGCGGTTCCGTCCAGTCGGCTCGTTTGCCTGCGCATCACCTCCCTACGGTTCGTCGAATTCGATGTGGATGGGCGCGAGCATTGCATAGGTCGCTTGGTCGTTTTCGAATGTGGAGAGCATGTCCTCTTGCGTCGTCCCCAAAGGGGCCAGGTAATCGTAGATCTGTGGAGCCCAGAAGGGATCAGGGCTACCGCCGCCGACCCATTCACCGGGCGTGGTCCCGATCGATCGGAGGTAGTTGGCGCCGTAGCCGTCCTGGGAGCCGACGAGCACGTAGTGCCACCCTTCGAGACTCGGCATGACGGTCTTCGGGATCGTCACGATGATCCGGCCTCGCTTCGGATCGGAGGCCGCTTCCACCAAGACGGGGCCGGTGCCGTCCGCTGTCCAGAGGTGCCGTCCATAGGCCGGCCAGCCGGTGATCCGAACGAAGACGTCCCACGGGTGATCCGGATCGAACGCGACATGGGCCGCGGCGCCTTCTTCGAACGCCTCGGTCGAGCCGCCCTCCGTTACATCGAAGTAGAGGTAGAGAATCGGGTGGCTGAACCCCTGCGGGCCGCCCCACGGGTTGGTCAGCGCCGCGAAGTCGAACGCCAGCTGCCACGTCTCTCCCGAATCGTAGAGCCGATACGCGAGCAGATCGAACAGCCCCTCGACATCGAAGACCTCGTTCAGCGGATACGAATACGATCCCGTCCCGTGGTCGTCGCCGGCCGGGTCTTCGATTGCCAGGATTTCGTCTCCCCGAATCAACGTCGGAACGCTGGCGAGGATCGGGCGATCGGACAGGACACCGAGCAGCTCGTCGGCTCGCTCGAGCACGAGGGCGAGCGTCGTTGCCTTGCCGGGCTCGACGCCGAGCTCGGAGAACGGGACCGCGAACTCGATCTCGGCGCCGACGCGAACGGCACGTTGCGAGGTCGTCCCGATCGATGAAGCGTATCGCCAGCCGCCGCTCCCGTTCGCCGCATACGTCGAGACGATACCGACTCCGTCGTCATCCAGCTTGTCGAATCGTACTTGGATCGCCGAGGCGAGCCCGAATCCGAGCGGGGTGCCGCTGTGTCGGGTCGCAACGTTGGCCGGCGCCCCCGGCGGACCGGAGGCGTAGAGGACGAGGTAGAGACCCTCTTCTCCGATCCACGCGGTGGGGTCCGATGCGGTGCGGACGAGTACGTACAATGTCGACTCCTTGTAGCCGATCCGCGCCTCGGACAGCGGACCGGCGCCGGGAATCGTGATGGCTTGCCCCCACCCTTCGTCATCGGAGCGTGAACCGTCCACCGTCGGAGCGATCTCGCCAAGGCTCTCCAGCTGCGGCGGAATCAATCGGAGGCCGAGGACGTCGGGGATATCGTCCGCACCGGCCGCGCGGTACGCCCCGGTCAAGTGCGCCTTGAACAGCCAGTCGTACAGATCGTCGGTTCCCGAGTCCTGATCCAAGCCGTACCACCAGAACCAGTCCGACCCCTCGGCGGCGTAGATCGCACGAACGGCGTCGTCCGGATCGCCCGCATCGGCGACGACAGCGCGCGCAACGGCGAGACGGGACCAGGCCTCGTCCTCGTCGGCCTCACCGGCCCACGTGGAAAGGTCCCCGGCCCAGGATCCGGTCGGGAGCGCGTCGAGGGGTGTCGCGGCCATCCCTTCGGCGAGCAGCTGCCGCGGCGTGACGGTTCGCACCCACTCGGCCTCGTCGAGCGCCGCGTAGAGCATGCGCAGGAACGTCCGTCCGTTGTTCGCGTAGCCGGCCATGAACATCCAGTTCTCTCCGTCCATCGCGACGGTGAGGACGTGATCGTTTGGATCGTCGAGTGCCTCCCAGACGCGCTCGAGTTCTCCGAGGAAGTCATCGACTGCCGCTCGGGGATCCTTGTTGCCGTACGCGAAACTGATCCGGTTCGACAGCTCGGTATCGCGGAAGAGGAGGGACACGCCGTCCCGGGTGTAGATGGTTGTCCGTTCGGCCGCATCGGGGGTGCGCCCCAGCGCCTGGGCAAGGAGTCCCTCGTCGGTCGACGTCCACTCGAGCCCGGCCTCGCTCAGCAGGCGGATCGATGACTCGGACACGGCCTGCTCCGGCGACCAAAGGCCCGCGGCGCGCTCGCCGAACAGGCGTTCATGTTGTGCTTGTCCCGCCTCGATTTGCCCGAGCACGTCCTCCGGCCATCCATTCTCGACCAGCAGCGGGAGGATCGGGTGGTGGAACGGGCTGGTGATCAACTCATTGCCGAGCGCGGCGACCGCCCGGTACGCATCGACCACGTCACGCAGGACTTTCGTCTGGGCTTCGATCAGGCGAGCGATGTCGCCCGCCGTGAAGTCACGGTGCTCCCGCAAATCGAGAAGGCCGAGTGACTCGTGCAGCTCGGGGGACGTCTGCCATAAGAGGAACAGGCCGGCCGCATCGAGAAGCTCACGGTCCGTCAGCCCGATGTCATCCGCGCGTCGATTCAACTCGGCGTAGTACGCGTCGTAGTACGGATCGTCGCCATCGTCGTCGAACATGTACCCGTTCAGCCAGAAGAACTGTTCCTCGGCGAGGGCACGGTCCTCGGCGGAGAGCGAGGACGGGTCGTGGGCCAGTGCCCAGGTCCACTTCAGATGGTTGTCGACGGCGCCGATATGGCGATACAGCCCGCCGAGGGCGACTTCGTCTTCGGTGATCGTGGCGTAGTCCGCGAGCTGCCAGAGCAGGCTGGGTTGCAGATTGAACGTCACGCGGAGGTCTGGAACGTCGGCCGAGATACGGGCGGAGTCGATGTACTCCTGAACGCCGTGGATCCGCACCCAGGGCAGCTCGTACTCTCCGGTCAGGCGATTCCAGTACATCGGCTGGTGTTGATGCCAGATGACGGCCAGATTGAGGGGGGGCTTCTCGGCCACGAGTCCCACTCCGGCCACTGCAAGGAGCACCGCAGCGATCCCGAGTGTTCGAAGCAACGGCTTCACCTCCTATGGATTCGCAGAACCGAATGCGTCGGCTCGAGCGTGACCGTATGCAGCGCTCCGTCGGTTGCGACGGGGAGCGGCACGCCGTCGGCGGTGGAGTCGACCGGCGATGTGCAGTGAATCGCGAACGGTCCGGCGAGCCCGCGTACCCCGATCTCCACGCCGTCGCCGAGGGCCAGACCGACGAGGGAGCCGGCCGGTGCGGGGACGAGTTTCTCGGTCAGGCCGAGCGGCGCGATGCCGTCGAGCCGAGGAGAGAGGACGAAGTACGCGAGGGCGCCGCCCTCGAGTTCGCCCGCCAAGCGTTCGCACAGATGGTCGTGTAGGCCGTCGCGAACGACATAGTCGCCCGCGGTCGGCGGCGTGAGATCGAACGACTGTCGCTCGGTCGTCACGTTGAGCAGGATCACGTACAGCCAGGCATGGTCTCCGGCACGATGCTCCGTCCAGTAGACTTCAATCGGTTGACCGAGCGTGTCGCTGACCGGGAACGGCGGACGATCCGGTTGAAGGAGCGTCCCGTCCGCATCGACCATTCGCTGGAGCAGCTCGGGGTCGGTCTCGCCCGGCGCATCCCCGATTCCGACCGGTCCGCAGGAAAGCGCCCGGAGGACTGCATCCTCCATCGGGCGGGAGCCGCCGATGCCCGGATGGAACCGGGTCAGGAAGAGGTCGTGGAACGGCAGCAGTCCGATCGCGTACAGGAACATCCCCATCAGCAAGTTCTGTCGATCGAGTTCGATGGGACGTAACGCCTCGCGGCGGAATCCCTCGTCTCCGAGTTCGGCGAGGGTGTCGATCGCTTCCGGCAGGGCGAACAGGTAATCGATCGAGGTTCGCGCGCACCGGACGTTCGGTGCTTGGGTCGATGCGAGCGCCATTCCCATGGTCTGCATGCACTGCAACACGTCGAGATGTCGATCGGCGAGCGATCCGGTCATCTCACGGTACCACGTCTCCGCGACATTCGGAGCGCAGCGTAGGCGCGGGGTCAGATGCTGTTGCGTTCGCATCCAGTCGTGCCAGACGGCGATGCCCCCTTGACGGCGGATCTCGTCACCGATCCGTTCATACACCGTCCCATCGCTTCCATCGGAGTCGTACGCGTTCGGCTGAGCGAGGGCGGACACGTGGAGGACCGTCGGTAGCGATGCGGCATTGGCCATCGCGCCGATGCCGTCCGGGTACTTCTCCCGATCCGGAGCGAACTCGATGCCCTGTCCGATCTCCCGATACGGGTACCACAGGTCGAGTCCGAGGTAGCCGATCGGCAGGTCGCGGTCGCGTACCGTGTCGATCACCCGCCGAAGCTGCGGCGCGGACAGCGGATGGATCGGTTCGGTGTAGTAGCCGCCGTACGCGTTCCACCATCCGATTGACGAGGTCATCGGATGGGCCGACGGCTTCGGGCGACGTTTCCCGCCCCGCTCGAGGAGTACATCGCCGAGTGCCATCAGGGCCGTGGGGATGTCATCACCGCCGACGAACAGCGTCTCGATCTCGGTGCCGGCTTCGAAGCGGTCGATCGACCCATGGGTTGCACGGGCGACGCCACCGTCGATCGGGATCAGGCTCCCGGTGAGGAACCCGTTCGACGGGGCGATGGCCACGGCACCGCGGCCGTCGTACAGCACGAGCGGCGCGAACGCCTCGGCGGGGAATTGTGCCCCGTTCGTCAGGAAGGCCGTCGGCCAATAGCCGCCGAAAGGATCGTCCGAGCCGCGAAGCCCGTGGGTCGCAAGGCAGGTCTTCAACCGGTCGGGAACCTCGAACCGCGGTGCATGAAGCGAGGCGCTCTCGAACGAGTCTCGATTCTCGGCCCCGACGAGGGGCCTGAGGAACCGAGCGATGAACTGGATCGTCGTTCCCTGAAGGTGGGCGACGGCCTCGAGCAGCGGCTCCCCGCCCTCGACGAGGACGCTGTGCGCGGCGAAATACGGGCCGAGTGCGTCTTCTCCCTCGGTGGCTTCCCATGGCGTCGAGACGCACTCGGCACCGGACCGCTCAAGCGACGGGATCGCCAATCGAATCGATCCAGCGACCGTTCGTCCGTCCTGTACGATGCTCAGTCGCCCCCCTTTGTCGATGCTCAGTCGGAGGCTCATGGGGCATTCACCTGCGCCGGAAGTCGGAAGAACTCGGCGGTCGCGAGCGTTGCGGCGCCGATCAGGAAGCCGTCCGGACCGAGTTGCGCCGGGACGATCTCGAGCTGTGCCGCCTCGGCAGGGAACGAGTGCCGACAGACCTCGTCGACGAACGCGTCGAAGAACAGGTCGTGCTCATCCATCCGCTCTCCACCGACGACGATGGCCTCGGGATTCAGCAGATTGACGAGGTTCTTCGCGCCGATACCGAGGTTCTTCCCCATCTGGGCAAAGGCCTCTCTCGCCTCGCTCGATCCGTCGCGCGCGGCGGCAATCATCTCGCCGATGCTCGAAAAGCCGAGGCGGCCGGCCTCCTCTTCGAGGAATCGATCCGATGCGTAGACCTCGAGGCAGCCACGCTCGCGACACCGGCAGACCGGTCCGTTCGGATCGATCGTGATGTGACCGAGTTCGCCGGCCCCACCGTGCGCGCCGTGGTAGACCTCGCCGCCGATCACGACACCGGCGCCGATGCCCTCACCGACGGTGATACAGACGAAATTCCGATGGCGACGGCCGGCACCGTACCAGCACTCCCCGAGGGCGAGGGCGTTGACATCGTTCTCGACATGAACCGCGACGTCGAAGTGCTCGGTCAAGACGTCGAGGATCGGAACGTTGTCCCACTTCAGGATTGGTGAGAACAGGTTTGTCCCGGTCAGTGGCTCGACGAAGCCGGAAACGCAGACGCCGATTCCGAGGATGCGGTCCGCGAGCAGGTTCTCGGCCAGTTCGCACACGGCTTCGAGCGTCTGCTCCGCGTTCGGCGGATCGTCGATCGGGGACTCGGCGCGTCCGGTAATTGCCCCGGCCAGGTCCACGCGTGCCGCCAGGATCCGCCTTCGTTCGATCTTGATTCCGAGGCTCGATGCATGGCGGCGATTCAGGCCGACCAGCGTCGCCGGACGACCGCCGCTCGAGTCCGCCTTGCCGACCTCCTCGACGACGCCCTCTTCGATCAGGATGCGCATCAGGCGTGTCAAGGCGGACGGGGCGAGGCCGGTCCGTTTCGCGATGTCGGCGCGGGAGAGAGGACCGGATGTGCGGAGGAGATTGATCACGAGAGCACGGTTCTGGGATCGAACGAGCCCTTGGTCACCCTTCTGTAGCTCCACATTAACTTCCTTCACAGAAGTAACTAACATCACTATAGCGGCTCCGTTTCGGCCTGTCAAGCAGCCCGATCGGCCCGCGATGGTGGCCATTGACGGGGCGGGTTGTCCGGCATAGAGTCAGAGATGAAATGAAGGTACTGGCGATCAGTGACGCGGTTGCGGAGGTCCTGTTCACCGAGCGTATCCGCGACCACTGCGCCGGCGTGAGACTCGTCCTGTCGTGCGGGGATCTGCCGTTCGACTACCTCGAATACATCGTCACGATGCTGAACGTACCGCTCCTATACGTGTTGGGAAACCATGACCACGTCCGTCATCGAGCGGACGGCACGCGACAGGAGGGGCCTGCTGGGGGGCTGAATGTGGACGGGCGGGTCGCTCGGATCGCCGATGAAACCCAACGATCGATCCGCGTGGCCGGATTGGAGGGCTCGATGTTCTACGGTGGCGGGGCGCATCAGTACACGGAGGGACAGATGGTCGGCAAGGCATTGGCTCTGGCGCCGCGCTTGCTCCGATCGCGTCTGTTCTCGAGAGGCCCCCTGGACGTCTTGTTGACGCATGCGGCACCCCGGGGAATCCACGATGGGACGGATCCCTGTCATCGTGGGTTCCGATCGTTTCGGACGCTTGTCGAGACGTTTCAGCCGCGGTACCTGCTTCACGGACACGTGCACCCTTCCTATGGATACGATGTGGCGCCGCGCATCCTCGGGAAGACGACGATCGTCCACGTGTACCGGTACGTGTTTCTGGAGATCTGATCATGCCAAGGATCGAATTCGAGCGGGCGAAGCGGAGAGGGACATGGAATCGGATCCTGTCGTTTGTGACGGGCCACCCGTCGCTTCTCCTTCCGTTCGATCTCGTTCGTGAGGCGGTAGGGTTGCGATCCTCCGCCTATGACGGCATTCATGAGATCGAGATTTCCCAAGTGATCGGAAGTGTAAACCGGTACGACGAGTTCGATCGCGAGTTCCTTCCGCGCAGATGGGAGACGGCGGAGCGTTGGACGCGGGTTCGCGAGGTGCTCGAAGAGGGACCGGGCTTCCCGCCGATCAAGGTCTATCAGGTGGGAGAGGCGTACTTTGTCGTCGATGGCAACCATCGGATCTCGGTGGCGAAGCGCCTTGGCGCGAAGCGGATCGAGGCGGAGGTCACGCGATTCGAACCGACCGTGCCGATCGATCGGCACACGGATGTTCGTTCGTTGATCGTCAAGGCCGAGTACGCCGAGTTTCTTCGGACGACGGGACTCGACGGGACGCCTCTCGAGCGGGCGATCGAGTTCACGCGCCCGGGTCGATACGCGGTGTTGCTCGAACACATCGCGACCCACCGGTACTTCAAGGGACTCGACGAGGGCCGCGATGTCGGCTTCGCCGAAGCGTCGTTGTCGTGGTACGACCATGTCTATCGACCGCTGGTCGAGATCTTCCGATCCGAAGGGCTGCTCGCGGCCTTCCCGGGCCGGACGGAGGCGGACCTGTACGTGTGGGTGTCGAAGCATCTCTTCCTTCTTCGCGAGCAGCAGGGTGCGAGCGTCGACGTGGCGGATGCGGCGCGGGACTTTGCCGCACGGTACCAGCTTCCCCGCGCGCTTCGCTTCCTGGAGAAGCTACGATCCTGGTCGAGCGCCGCCGGCGAGCGGGATCGGGGAGCGGAATGAGCGACTTCGAGACGCTGCGCGAGCGGTTGGCGGAGCGGCGCGAAGAACGCCGGGGCGTTCCCGACATCCGGATCCCGAGCGTCTGGATCGACCCAGGCGCGCCGATCTCCGAGACAGTGACCGTCGATCCGATCGAATGGTGGAGCGAAGCGCTCGCGAGGATCGCTGCCGAAGGGCGGGCCGTCGGCCGGCCGGAGTCGGGCTGGACACGGGGGACCGCCGTCTACAACCTGCTGGTTCGAACGGCCACGGCGTTCGACCACGACGGAGACGGCCGGATCGGGGGCGGCGACGCGGTGACAGCATCCGAACGTGGCACCTTCCTGAAGTGCATCGCGTTGCTACCGTACATCCGCAGCCTGGGATGCGGCGCCGTGCATCTCCTCCCGATCGGTGCGATCGGACGGGACGGGCGTAAGGGAGCGCTCGGGTCGCCGTACGCCGTGCGTGATCCGTACCGGCTTGATTCTGCACTCGCCGAGCCGCTCGTCGGTCTCGGCGCGGAGATCGAGTTCGGCGCGTTCGTCGAGGCGTCCCATCGGCTCGGATTGCTGGTGGGGGTCGAGTTTGCGTTGCGAACCGCGGCGAAGGACAGCGACTGGGCGGCGGAGCATCCCGAATGGTTCTACTGGATCCGCGAGGATGCACCGTTCGCCAGCCCCGCCTTCCCCGTGCGGACGCTGACTGAACTGAAGAGGCGAGTAGACGCTGGTGTCCGAATCGATCTGCCGCCGCCGCTTCCGGCCTATCGAGAGCTGTTCATCCATCCCAGCAGGCTCCGCGAGGTGAGCTGGGACGGGAGGCGCTGGGTCGGGCGCACGGCGGACGGCCTTCGCGCTCGAATCCCGGGTGCGTTCTCGGATTGGCCGCCGGACGACGTCCAACCGCCGTGGGGCGATGTCACGTACTTGAGGTTGTTCGACCATCCCGATTTCGACTACATGGCGTACAACACGCTGCGAATGTACGACGATCGCTTGGCGCGGCCCGAGTTCGCCGTTCGGCCGCTGTGGGATCGCATCGCAGGGGTGGTCCCGTACTATCGGCGGCGTTACGGCATCGACGCCGCGCTGATCGACATGGGACACGCGCTTCCCGGCGCGTTGAAGGCGCGCGTGATTCGAGACGTCCGCTCGATGGGGCCCGGCTTCGCGTTCTGGGATGAGGATTTCACGCCGAGCATCGAGAGGCGCGACGAGGGGTACGATGCGGTGATGGGAAGCTTCTGGTGGGCCGGGCACCGGCCGGGGCAGCTGCGGGACAGCCTCCTCCGGAAGCTGGCGATGGACGGTTGCGTGCTGCCGTTCTTCGCGGCACCGGAGACGCACAACACGCCGCGGTCCGCCGCACGCGATGGAGGTGTCGCGCGATCGGTACTGGTGTGGACGCTGGGGTGTTTCCTGCCCGCAGTGCCCTTCGTGCACGCCGGGTTCGAACTCGGTGAGGTCGATCCGGTCAACACCGGGCTCGACTTCTCGGCGGACGAGATCGAGAGGCATCCGGAGGAGCGGCTCGGCCTGTACAACGCCATCCCGCTACGCTGGACGGAGGGGCCCGCGATACACGATGCGGTGCGGCAGCTCCTCGCCGTCCGCTCCGCCCATCTCGAGGCGGTCGTGAATCCATCGCCGGGATCCCTTTCGGTGCTCGAAGTGAGGGATGAACGGGTGGTCTGCTTCGTGCGGACGGGTAAGCAAGAAGCGATCCTCGTCGCTGGCCGGTTCGGCGGGGAGGAGCCGTCGGCGGTGTCGGTCGACGTGCCGATCGCAGACGGTGACGTCATCGATCCGGTTCGCGGGGGCCGGTACAGGATCGAAGGCGGGCATCTCGATCTGAAACTCAGCCCGTGGGATGCGGTCGTTCTCGTCGGGAGGCTCGCCGGCGCCGGGGACGCTGCAGGGCGATGACGCCGCGCCGCCGCTCGCCGTCGACGACGGCGCTCAATCCGTCGGGGAAGGTGTAGTGA
>Ga0272441_10003811_pt1 | contig 28196 bp, 23 predicted proteins | sample SSMProp6N_FD_193582 | JGI IMG/M metagenome (GOLD analysis project Ga0272441, IMG submission 193582) | Marine sediment archaeal communities from Little Sippewissett salt marsh, Falmouth, MA, United States - SSM-Prop-6N | ecosystem: Environmental > Aquatic > Marine > Wetlands > Sediment ... | reverse complement strand
GAAAACTCATTAGACTGCTCATTGAGTTGGAAAAGCATCCTTGTAATAACGCGAACACAGTCCCAAAGGAGGTTTGAATCCTTAGGTTCATGGATATTGGAAGAAACGACCGTGCAATCGATCCGGGCTTGCTTGCCCTTTTCAATGCCTTTATCTTGGCCATATGCAACCAGGATACGGTTGATCGCCTCCCACGTCTGGGACGATATTGCTTTAATATTGTGACACAGGGCAGACTTCTGAAAGCCTTTATCAGCAAAACCAATCCGACAGAACCCACGATAAGAGACCGAATCGAGAAGATGAAACGCGAGATCCTCATAACTGAAACTTTCCATTTGTTTAATGAGCGCTGCCCGCACAACTTGCTCTGCAGTCATGCCCTCGGCCCCGGTATCAGTATGAGTGACGTGCCGGGTGAGATCTTGCAAGACCCATTCGTAAATGATAGAATTATCATCAAGAATTTTGCTGATGCCTCTCAATTCCGCGGCGTGTGTATGGTTAATACCGGTAATCATAAGAGGCATCTGTTTTTGATCCTTTTTGCGCATTTTTTGGTGGCTCCTTTCTTCGCTTTTGCTGTTATATCAATTGTTTGCACTCTTTTTATAACAACTTGCGAATGAATTTGTCCACCTTAAAATGCGCTTTTTTTGTATTTATTTCAGATAATTAACCCTTCGTGGATAGACACAAGTTAACTAAAGTGGGAAACTTTAGATCATAAGAACTTTGAAATCATCTTCTCGAATAAAATCAGGAAATGCAGGCAGCAACGGGTTTGGAAGCCAGGGCACGATTTTATCGCTTTTTGTCGCATTGGCTGTATCCCTTACGGCCGTTTTTTTAATTATAAATAATAATCTTATCCAGGTTGCATTGTGTTTGTTTCTTTTTTTCCTGTTTTCCGCATGGGGGCATCTGTTAATCTATCCGCTATGTTATAAAAAAGGAAGGCTGCTGGAAGGATTTATCTGGGGAGCTGTTTTAGGAATTGTTTCGGGAGCGCTTATTACTTCGATTATTGTTTATCTTGCCGGGTGGAACCTTATCACAATATTTTTAATTGTGACGGCTTTGCCGGTAACAATATTATTTTTCTTTCTCAAAAATAATGGAGTAACTGGAGAAACCAGAGCTGTTCGATTTAATGACATTGACATATTATTAGTAGCCTTGCTTATAGTAACTCTTTTCTTTTATTTGCCTTTTAAGAATTTAGGTGTATTAATTGATGATAAGTATATATATACATGGCTTTTCGGGCATGATTTTCTTAACAGAATGGTGCATGTAGTCAGCTTAAGCAGGGGCCTTCCTTTAGACAGTTTCTTTTTTTCAGGCGAAACATTGAGCTATTATTGGCTGGCATACGTTTATCCTGCCATGCTTATTAACATTGATTTTATCAAGCTCGATACTCAGCAATTATTACAATTGACTGTTCTGTTGTACAGCCTTCTAACCACAGCGTCCCTTTTTATATTCTTTAAACGCATTGTAAACAAAAGAAGATATGTCCTGATGTTAATATTCCTCGCTTTGTGCTGTTATAGTTTCAGCTATTTGTATGTTGTTGCCTTAAAAGCATTGACCGCGATGGCTGGAAATTCTTACTTTAATATTTTTGGATATGACTTACCTATTTTTTCGGGATTTTCGCACACTTTTTATCGATTTTTCCTTGTTCAGCCCCAAGCAACTCTTGGCATGGCCATAATGCTCATGATTTTTTCATTTTACGGTAGAAAGCAAACTTTATACGGGTTCGGAATAATCGGTTTGCTTACAGGCTTGCTTTTTGGTGTAGATGCGACAAATGGGATTATGATTGGTTTGTGGCTTGGTTGCTTGAGTTTTTTTTCAGTTTTGATTAACAAGGGTAAAAGGATACTTGTCGGAGAAAACCATCTTTTATCTTTAGTATGTGCGGGTTTAATTTATGCCTGTTTTTTCGCGATTGGAATGTATAGCCTGCAAACAGGAAAAGGTGTCCTTCAGCTAAAACTTAATTGGTTGTCTATATTAATGAGCCCTTTTTATTTTATTCTTGAATATGGACCGATGCTTATATTAGGCATTGCAGGTATGATTAGGCTGTTTAAGAAAAAAGAAACCCTTAAAAAATGCTTATACCCGTATATTATACTTTTTAGCATAGCTCTTGTTTTTAATCTGTTTATTAGTAACCCAACCGAAACATTTTTTGGCCTCTTAAAAGCCACCAGGGTAATACCCATATGCCTTTTAGCATTCACTGCCTATTTATGGAGTAATAGCTTACAAACGCGCAAAATGAAGGCAGTAACTGCTGTTTTGTTGTTGATTGCTTTTCCTGGTGTTTTTATGGACAATTTTTTAGCATCTGATATTTCTAATCCGTCAACTTATATTAGAAGAGAAAGCATGGAGGCTGCCGTATGGATAAAAGAAAACTTGCCCAGACAAGCCATTATCCAAGCAGAACCTAATCATCCGGGAACAGACATGCAATATAAACCAAAATATAGCCACAGTATTATTCCGATTTTTTCTGAACGACGTACTGCAATTGGAGAATGGAAAGTTTCAAGCCAGGAACATGGTAGAGTTGATGAAGTTGGAGAACGATTTCATTCAATCAGGAAAATGTTTGCGACCAGCGATATCAATGAATGTAAAACAATTTTAGATTATTATAATGTCGATTACATATATGTCGGTGAGCTGGAAAAAAAATTATATGCAGCAGGCATTAAAAAATTTATTAGAAATAATAATTTTAAATTAATATATTCAAAAAATAATGTGTTTGTATTTAAATATATTAGACTGGAGGAATAAGCTTAAAATAAAATGGACAAAACAATTGATATAATAATCCCATGCCATAATGAAGAAGAAAATATTCCTCACATAATAAATGAAATCGATAAATACATTAAAACTCTTGGATATTGTTATAAATATATTTTTATTGATGATGGAAGTACCGATAACACATATGCAATAATTTCAGAGCTGTCAGAGAAGAGGGCAGATATCACTGTTGCAAAGCTTTCAAGAAATTTTGGTAAAGAAGCGGCTTTGGCCGTTGGTTTAGAAAGATGTGATTCTGATGGGGTTATCATCATTGACAGCGATTTGCAGCATCCTGCCAGTTTAATACCAGCTATGATCCAGGAATGGGAAAATGGCTCTGAAATTGTGGATGGAGTGAAGACTAAAAGGCAAAAAGAAAGCTTTTTTAATAAAATTATGAGCCTAAGTTTTTATAAAATTATTAGCTCACTAAGTGGTATGGATTTTGCGGGGTCTTCCGATTATAAGCTTCTAGATAGAAAAGCTATCAATATCCTAAATAGCATAGAAGAAAAAAACAGATTTTTTAGAGGCCTTACTAATTGGATAGGTTTAAAACATAGCAAAATAGAATTTAGAGTCGAGGATAGAAAATCCGGCCAAACAAAATGGAACTGGTTTAAGCTATTTCAGTTATCTGTTGATGCCATAACTTCTTACTCTTCAAAGCCTTTACAAATAGTAACAATTCTAGGGATAATATCTCTTATTTTTTCAATTTTTTTGGGAGGACAGACTTTATGGAACAAATTCTTTGGTGGTGCAGTTAGTGGATTTACAACTGTTATACTAATTATCTTGATATTGTGCAGCATTATCATGCTCAGTATGGGCATTTTAGGGATATATTTGGCTAAAATATATAATGAAGTTAAAAACAGGCCACTTTACGTTGTTGATAGTCGTGAAAATTGTAACAAAAATAAGGTTGATAAATGAATTTTATGAATATTAACCCTATATGGTATGTAATTTTGGGCATAATAACGACGGTTGCTGCTCAAATATTTTTAAAAATTGCCGGATCTTATGCGTCATTTAAGATAAAATGGTTACTCTTTATATTTTCCAGCTTATTTTCATACGGACTATCCTTCGTTAGTTATTATTTTGCTTTAACATATTTTGATATAAGCAAAATTTCACCGATAATAATGGCGAGTTGTGTTTCACTGATTGCATTATACGGCTTTGTAACAGGTGAGCCTTTTAACCAAATGAAACTGTACGGCATTGTTTTGGCTATTATATCTATTTTTTTAATTTCAAAATCGTGAAAGCTATTACCTTTTATAGCGGGATTAATACAGCATGGTAAATTTGACAGGAATTCCCAACGGTATAAAAAAATTAAAATTCACCCTAAAACATTTTAAGAGAACTGTTTATCATCATTACGGCAAAAGTTCTTTGAGCTACTTGAAATTTCTCTACTACAGCGGTTTAAAAATAAACACATTTTTTGTTTATGAAAACGATTTAATGAGGGAATTACCTCCACACAATTTAGATCCTGAATTTGAAGTGATTAAACCTACACTTGAAGAATTGAGAAATATCAGGATCGGCAAAAATTTGCCACGAGAATTTTATTACGATGAATTATTGAACATCAGGGCTTGCTATCTCGCCTTTTATAAGGGTGAACTTGCCTATATTCATTGGCTTTTTTTTAAAGGGGATTATAGTAGATTTTTAATATTGAGCGACAGAGTTGCAGAATTGAATTATAATACCACTCTTCCAGAATTTCGGCGTCGGCGGCTTTCAGCAAAAATGATGGCCTATATATCGAATGATCTCCAGGATTCAGGTTATGAAAAAGTCATGGGAGTAATTCATGAGGGCAATATAGCATCTATTAAATGTATATTACAGGCGGGGTTTAAAGAAACAAGACATATTAAGGCATTGGGCCCGCTTCATAGAAAGCTAAAGGTTTAGAAAATGTTGAGAATTGGCTACATCCTGACTGCTATTGAGTTCGGCGGATCCGAAAAGGTGAGCCTTACTTTTCTTAACCATGTTGACAGAAAACTTTTTGATATATTTCCAGTCCTTCTAACCCGGCCATGGGAAAAAGATAACTTTTTTATCAGGAACTTGGAAGATTCATACCCCGTTTTCAAGTTACCCGTTGCTGTAAGGCCGAAAAATGAAGGCAATGATTATTTCAGAATAATAAGATGCTTTAAAAATCTCTACAGGTTTTTATCTGAAAAAAAAATTGAACTGATTCATACACATGGGTATTTTGCCGATATAATTGGTATTCCGGCAGCTAAGTTGCTGAGAATCCCTCATATGTCCACCTGTCACGGATTCATTTCAAATGACAGGCATCTGGTTCTGTATAACAAACTGGATCGGATAGCATTGCGCTTTTCTGATAAGATAATTGCTGTATCTGAGCAGATAAAAGAGGATCTGGGAAAAAGCGAGATCACGAAATCAAAGATAACGGTAATCCAAAATGCGGTTCAGACTACACATACAACTGATCAATCTGTGGTAAACAGGAAAAAAATGAGACAGGCTCTTGCTATAAAAGATGAAGAGTTTGCAGTTGGATATGTGGGCAGACTTAGTGAAGAAAAAGGTGTTAAGTATTTAATCGAAGCGGTAATGCTCTTGATTAAATCAGGGGAACCATGCAGATTATTGATAATAGGAGACGGGCCAAAGAGAAAAGAATTTGAAGGTCTGATTAAAGGGAAGGGATTTAAAGACAATATCATCTTAACTGGATTCCAAACCAACATTGAAAAATGGATACCGGCGTTTGACATATTCGTTCTGCCGTCTTTAACAGAAGGCACTCCAGTTGCACTATTGGAAGCTATGTCATATGGAATTCCGGTGATAGCCACGCACGTCGGTGGCGTGCCCAAGGTAATAGAAAACGGGACAAATGGGATTCTAATAAATCCGGCTGATTCAAAGGCATTAGCAGAGAATTTAAAAATACTATGCCATGATTCCGCTCTCCGAAAAAAATTTGGCACAGTGTCCATTGATGTAGTCAAAAAAAGACACAATATCAATGATTGGTGCAGGAAAATCGAAACTCAGTATAATAAGTTGCTTAAATAGAATAATAACGGGAAAAGGCGAGAGGCAGGAAAAAATGAATAAGCCGTTGAAGATACTTTTTTTATCGAACCGAGGCCCACTTCCAATAAAAGATGGCCAGACTCGTAGGACTTTCAATATATTAAAAGGGTTGTCTGAAAATAATCAGGTTCATTTATGTTCTCTTTTTGAGACTCCTGAGGAAATTGAAGTTCAAAATATCAAGAAGTTGAAAAGCTTTTGTCATAAGGTGGAATTTTATCCATCACCGTCTAAAAAAGTAAGCATCCCAATGATCGCTCGACTGCTACGAAGTCTATTCTCTTGTGAACCTTATACTATTTGGCGGCATTACTCGAAAACATTTTATGCAAGAGTTGACAAACTCATTCAAAAAGAATCATTTGATATTGTCCATTGTGATATTTTACCGATTGTTTATACTATTAGAAACAAAGAAAATGTCTTCAGAAGCCTTACCGATCATGATGTTAGTTATCTGAAATGTTTGAGAATGGCTGATGACTGCTATAACATTTTTTTAAGAATATTTTGCTATTTAGAAGCATCTAAATTAAAAAAACTAGAAAGTCGTATTTTTGACGAGGTTGAGCTGGGCATAGTCGTGTCCGAAGTTGATAAGAAGATATTAAAAAAAGTCTGTAGAGGTGCTAGATTTGAAGTTATTGAAAATGGCGTTGATGTTGAAAAATTCAAGCCTGGCTGGGAAACTATCGAGCCAAATTCTCTAATATGGCTCGGCGGATTCGACCATCACCCTAACAAACAAGGAATTTATTGGTTCCTGGATAATGTATATCCTATAGTAAAACAGAAAACTCCAGAGGTAATATTATATGTTATTGGCGGGGGCGTTACAACCAAACTAAGACGCTATGCCTCTGCTGATCCATCTATTAATATATTGGGATACGTTGATGATCCGATACCGCATATAAAAAAGGCAACGGCTTTTATTTCTCCAATTTTGAGCGGCAGCGGCACACGACTCAAGGTTTTGGAGGCGATGGCTGCGGGAAAGGCTATAGTGACAACCAGTATCGGGTGCGAAGGCATAGAAGGAACTAATAATAAGCACTTTTTAATAGCGGATAAACCTGAAGCTTTTGCGCGAAAAATATTAAACATATTCGAAAATAAAAATCTTACAATTGAAATGTCTGATAATGCAAGAAAATTAGCATTGCAAAAATATGATTGGAAAATCATCACGGTAAAGCTTAATAATGTTTACTTTGATTGTGTAAAAATAAATCACTTAAAAAACAATAATTTAACCTATAAAGAACAATTAAATTGTCTTCAGTAATATGGATAAAGTTTTTAGATCAATATGGTGGATAGCTTATTATTTAATTGCAAGACATTTGCCAAGAAGTAATATGCCCTATTCCTTTGCATCTAAAAATATTAGGGCGTTTATATGTATGCGATTATTTCATAAATTTGGAGAAAATGTTAACATTGAGCCTAAAGTCATTTTTTATAATTTACATAAGTCTGAGATTGGCAACAACTCTGGGATAGGTATGGGATCATATATAGGAACTGTTAAAATTGGTAATGACGTTATGATGGGGCCAGAAGTTGTAATCTTAAGTTTAGATCACAATTATTTTGACCCATCAATTCCTATTAGGAGCCAAGGAGTCCGAGAAGATAGACCTGTAGTTATTGAAGATGATGTATGGATTGGCACTCGTTCAATAATTTTACCTGATGTGAAAATAGGTAAGGGTTCTATAATAGCCGCAGGATCAGTAGTAAGTAAAAATGTCGAACCTTACTCCATAGTTGCTGGTAATCCAGCGAAGGTCATAAAGAAAAGAGGACATTATTAAAAATGAGATCAAAGATAAAAATTTTGTTTTTAATCTTACAGATGAAAGCTGGGGGTTCTGAAAAGTTAGTTTTAGATATTATATCTGAATTAGATAGGACAATATTTTCACCATCTATTGCTTGGTTTAAGGATTTCGATTTAATTGATAAATTTAGAAATCTAAATATCCCGATGTATTATATATCTAAAAACAGAAGAGTAGATCTACTAGCAATGTACAATCTGTCAAAAATCATAAAGGAAAATAATATTAGACTCGTTAACGTACATCATTTTATGCCATTGGTATATTCATATTTTGGTTGTAAAATTGCTAACAAAATAAAAGTCGTATATACCGAACATTCAATTTGGGAAGTTGAGCAAAGGTCTTTTAAATGGAATATTATTGGCGGATATTTACTTAGAAACACAGATGCTATTATTGGAGTCTCAAAAAGAATATCAGATCATATGGGAAAAGTTTATAAATTGTATAATAATAAAATACATACTGTGCCTAACGGAGTCATATTTAATTATTCATTTGAAAGAACAGAGTGCAAATACTTTAGCAATATACCTAAAAATCATTTTAAAATTTGTATGGTAGCCAATTTTAGAAATAATAAGAATCACATATTTTTATTAAAATCATTTAATGAATTATGCAAAGTTAGAAACAATGTTCATCTGGTTTTAATTGGACAAGGTTTTAAAGAAGACGCTGAAAATTCTGAAAATGAAGTTAAAGCGCTTATTGCGAAATTGCGTCTAAATAGAAATGTTTCATTACTTGGGTATCGCGACAACGTGCAAGAACTACTATGTAATATGGATATTGCTTGTTTAACCTCTAAAAAGGAAGGTTTGCCTATATCATTAATAGAAGCCATGGCTGCGCGCTTACCGGTTGTTGGGACTAAGGTGGAAGGGATAGAAGATGTTATTTTAGACAATTATAACGGTTATCTTGTAAGTATGGGGGATGTAAAGGGATTTAGTAATGCACTAGATTCGTTAATAACCGATGAAAAAAGAAGAAAAATTTTTGGCAACAGGTCAAATGAAATAGCACGTAAATTGTACAGTATGGAGAAATGCGTGGAAAAATATCAAAATATCTTTCTTTCTTTAGTCGATGGGTGAGACTGCCATGTTTACTTTTGGGCTTAGTGTTGGTTTAAGATCAATACTTAGAGGGAATTTAAAAATTGGGTTAAGGAGAGTTGTTAATCCTGTCAGTTATTGGCGATATCCAGTTTTTAATTTAGTAAAAGAATACGTTAAAGAACAAGAAGAATTGAATGTTTTGGATATTGGAAGTCCAAAATTACTTGCTTTATATTTAGCTGTTAAAAAACATTTTAATGTAACATCAATTGATATACAGGACCCTGAGATATTCTCAGTTTGGCTAAAATACTATAATGATTATTTAATATTAAAAAATACGAATAGAAAAGGAAGTATTTTTAGGCCAGAATATCAGGATGCGCGAAATTTGTCTTATCCGGATAATTGTTTTGATTTGGTTTATTCGATATCTGTTATAGAACATATTCCCTATGATGGTGACTCTATTGCTATGAAAGAAATCGCAAGGGTTTTACGACCTGGAGGGACTGCGATAATTGAAGTACCCTTTTCGTATAAAAAATATGATACTTTTGTTAATAATGATATTTATGAAAGAAAATGTTCTGGAAAAGATATTTTTTATCAAAGACATTATGATCCCAGATCAGTATATGATAGAATTATTTTCCCATCTGAGCTTTCAGTCGAGAAAATGTGCATTTTTAGGGAAAGAATGCCATTCGAAAAATATATTGAAATGTTTCCAATTTATTGTAAAATTCCATTACTTTTTCTGTCGAGCATTATATCAAAATTAAATCACCAAAGACTGAATGATAACTTATTAAAATTGGAAAATAAAATTATTGAGGAAAAAAGAAAAGATATTATAATTTATTTAAAAAAAAATGTGTCATGAAACGAAGCGTAATATTCTTCGAATAAGCAACATGTAATTGTCTACTAAAAGTTTCTTTTCTCAGCCTTAAGACCTTTGCATGGTTGGGTAAAGATTTTTTGGCTCTTCGCTGTTTTGAGTGGGTAAGGTCTTGAAAATGCGACATCGAAAATGTTAGTAAATTGTGCATTATGAAAGACATTGACCTTTTTCAAATGGCCTTTGGTTTGGCACCCCCATGGGAGGTGTCAGCTTCAGAATTTGACCCCGAACAGAAGCGTCTAGACATCCTAATCGATTTCCCTAGGGGAAGCACCTTTACGTGTCCCGAATGTGGTCAGGGTGGCATAAAAGCTTATGATACCGAAAAGAAGACATGGCGGCATCTGAACTTTTTCCAACATGAAGCCTACCTGACAGCCAGGGTACCCCGGATCCGATGCAGTAAATGTGGGCTCCGGTTGGTGGATGTTCCCTGGGCCCTTTCCGGTAGCGGGTTCACGTTGCTGTTTGAGGCCGTGATCATGACCCTGGCTAAATCCATGCCCGTGAATACCATTGCCAGTTTTGTAGGCGAACATGATACGCGGCTTTGGCGTGTCCTGCATCACTACGTGGATGAAGCCCGGGATAAGGCTGATCATTCCGATGTCCGTCAAGTGGGAATGGATGAGACCTCCCGCAGTCGTGGCCACAATTACGTGAGCCTGTTTGTGGACCTGCAAGGGCCTCAAGTCCTTTTCGCCACCGAAGGCAAGGATGCCTCCACGGTCAAGCGTTTTACGCAGGATTTGGCCTCTCACGTGGGCGATCCTGAAGCCATCGAAGAGATGTGCTGTGATATGTCCCCGGCATTCATCAACGGTGTTAAGGAGCAGTTCCCGAACGCCCAGCTAACCTTTGACAAATTCCACATTATGAAAATCATAAATGAAGCCGTTGACGAAGTTCGTCGACAAGAACAGAAAGATCGTCCCGAGTTTAAACGGACACGCTATATATGGTTGAAAAACCCTGCCAATCTAAAACTATCCCAGACCGAGACTCTCAAAGAGCTCAATGTGAAAAACCTTAATTTAAAGACAGCCCGAACATACCATATTCGACTCAATTTCCAGGAACTGTTCAAACAGGCCCCTGATGATGCGGAGGGATTCCTGAAGAAGTGGTATTTCTGGGCCACCCATAGTCGTCTAGAACCCATCAAAGAAGCTGCATACACGATTAAGCGCCACTGGGATGGTGTCCTGCGATGGTTTCAGTCCAACATCAACAACGGCATCCTGGAGGGGATCAACAGCTTGATTCAGGCTGCCAAGGCCCGCGCACGAGGCTATCGTACTACTCGCAATTTTATTACTATGGTTTACCTCATTGGTGGAAAACTCAATTTCAATTTACCCACCTGATATAGCGAGGAACCGATTTTTTTCGCTTTTCTCTTCAGTCCCTTCATAGTGGATCATGCAGAGGCTGATTCCAATTGATCTTCCAACTCTTGGTCTTTGTGGAGATCCATGTCCAGGGCACGTTTTTTCAAATGCCGCAGAAAACCCGACCATCGGGACTTTTCCTCATTGGCACCCTCGACCAGGCCAAGGATCTCTCTGTATCCCTTATAATTGACTCCGATTGCCACTAGGACCGACACATTGCCGAACTCTCCAGCCCAACTGCGCGCGAGATGAGATTATTCCGCTGATGCAAAAAATGTGAGGTGTGGTTTTATTCTGTTCTAATCATAATGAGTGCTCGATTCCAAGATTCCTGGTATAATAATTGCAATAATGACGTGCGTTAAATATTCGCATGTTTATCAAAACAATAATTAGAAGGAAGAGAGAGATTATGAAAATTATTAAAACATTTTATCTAAGAAACTTGGTGACTTATATCATATTCTGTTGCGTATTGATATTTTTGGCAATCGGAATATCTAATGCAGAAATAATAATTTATGAAAATTTCGATGGAGACGAGTGGGCCGCTGTCAATAATTGTTCGGATGGCAGCCCAGGTGGAGGTCTATGGACATGGATAGATATGGGTGCTGGATGTGTCACTAAAACCTATAATGGTAAAACACATTATGCTGGTGAAGTCAGCTTTCCTGGTCGAGGCGGTTCTGGTCGATCATTAAAACAATGGAGACATACGGGATCAGATTTTCTAGGTTATGATGGATATTTAAATTCTACTGTAGCAAGCAATGCATATAGGGATTTATATCAACGTTATTATATGAAATGGCCTAATGGATTCACTGTTCCTACTGGGGTGGGCACAAAATTTAATCGCATGTATATTGGAACAGACGAAAACCCGCATGTTGGTCAAATATCTGTGATTGCCGAAGGACCGCTTAACGATAATGGGCATTTTTATATTTATATGCCAGGGATGAGTACTAATTATACATGGTTTAAGACACAGACATTTAGTGAGCTTGGTGTTAATGATGGGAATTGGCATTGCATTGAATATCATTATCGTATAAATACCTCGGGTAAAGCAGATGGCGAGTTTGAAATGTGGATAGACGGATACATGATACCACTTAAATACGATTCATATCCGGATAAATGGACACCATCCGGCGAGTCCACTCCAGGGGAAAAAGTCTACGGAGAAGACGCTGGTTTAGGGGTATATGATATTAGTGGCGCTCCATCTGATTTTTATTACACAAAACCAATCGATCCCGGCATTGGCAATACAGGGGGAGGCAGTTCACCGTATGTCTGCACTCCAGATGAGTGGTTGGCTATTGAATTTGATGATTATGTCGTCAGTACGGCATACATCGGACCTGATAATAATCTATTATTAGAAACAACTCCGCCTTCTATCTCTATTACTTCTCCAACAGGAGGACAGACAGTTTCAGGCACCGTTTTAATCTCAGCGGATGCTTCCGACAATATTGGGGTTGAAGGAGTAACGTTCAAGGTTGATGGAATAGGCGTTGAAGCGGAAGACACAGCATCTCCATATTCAATATACCTTGATACTACAACATTTTCAGATGGTTCACACACCTTAACAGCGACAGCTAGAGATGCAGCTGGAAATCAGGCTACATCAGACTTAGTAATCGTCACATTTAATAATGGGAATAACGAATATAACCAAATCCTTTTGGAAGATTGGGAAAATAACAGTATCAATAATTGGGATGACGATTTAATTATAGGCGATTCTCATATCGATACAGATCCCGTTTATGGTGGGAATTATGCGATAAAGATGGAAAGCTCTAATCCAGGTAATTATGTCCACTTTTTCGCCGATCATCCAGGAGTTGGTGGTGACATGGTGACTGATGTAACTGTTGAAGAGTATTATTATCTTTCTTTGGGATTTCAATTTCCGTCGATAGGAATGAAGCTGTGGGTAATGAATTGCTTTGAGTCATGGGGTGCAGGCTATAATTTCGCGGCGGGGCAGCCTAAACCTCACACATGGGCCCCATACTATATGTCCATTAGTGTCTATGGCGATGGTCAGTTATACGGAAATTTAACCAGAGCTGATGGATTGGGTGGTACTGGTGATTTATGGCATAATTATCAACAAAATGTGGGCTCAGCAGTTGCATTGAAGCCAGGTTCCTGGAACAAAATAAAATTTCGTCTTAAGCTAAACAGTTTGGGAAATAGTGATGGTATATTCCAATTGTGGGTGAATGATGAATTGAAATGTAATTACTTCAATCTGAATTATAGAGGTACATATGCCGACCTTGGATGGAATCATTTGATGATGTCTATGCATGCAAATCCGTCGCACCCACAGAGCCAATGGATTAGCAGAGATAACATTTTTATATTTTCAGGGCTTGAGTCTGCACCATCTGTACCATCTGCACCAAGTTCATTAATAGTAATCTCAGAATAAATATAATCCCACTGCTGTCCCATTAAGATTTTAAAAAAATTTATAACTTGCTGATTTATATGAATATATAAGCCAAAAACGGCATAATAGATTTGAAATCCGGTTAAATTGGATGATACCCCTTCCGATAGGACTTCACTCAATGGAAGGAGTTGCCAATGAACCGGGGCAGCACCATTTTTTCTCAGATTTTTGACTTTTTGCCGAAACATAAGTTTCGGCGCTGCGTCGATCGTTATAGCGGCAATTATCGTACTCGTTCTTTTTCATGCTTTGACCAGGATAACGTGTATGGCTTTTGCACAGCTTACATGCAGGGAAAGCCTGCGAGATATCGAATGCTGCCTTCGAGCCATGCATGAGAAGCTGTATCACATGGGCATTCGAGGTAAGGTTTCTCGAAGTACTCTGGCCTATGCAAATGAAAAAAGAGACTGGCGAATCTACTGCGACTTTGCTCAAATTCTGATCCATGAAGCAAGAAAGCTCTATTCAGACGAGGACTTCGGTCTCGAACTCAAACAAACCGTTTATGCCCTTGATTCGTCGACCATCGATTTTTGTTTATCGGTATTTCCCTGCGCTTGATTCAGGAGAACAAAAAAGGCTATCAAACTGCACACTCTATTGGATCTCCGGGATAACATACCCACATTTATATGCATTACCGATGGTAAAGTTCATGATGTAAATATCCTCGATATTTTGACCCCGGGAATTGGGGCCATATACGTCATGGACAAAGCATATTTGGACTTCGAGCGTTTATACCGTCTTGATCAAAGTTCAGCGTTTTTTGTAGCCCGAGCGAAGACTAACACTCAATTAAGGAGGCCGTATTCGCGCCCGATCGATAAGTCGACAGGTGTAAAATGCGACCAAATCGTTGTCTTGACCGGATTCTAAATGCTGGGTCATTGCTGGTACAATTACCCAGAGGGTACACCACATAAACCCTCAGGCACAACTTTCGATCATAACTCTCAGGGGATGCAGATAATAATACGCTGGTTTTATTATGCAATAGCTGGTTGGGAAAAGTGTCCTGTGACAAAAGAAGAATCGCTGATGGTTATTGAAAACATGGACAAGACTTGGCATCATATTGAATACGGAACCTTGAATTTTGAGCCCGTTATTCCTGCAGAAAATCATGCAGGGGGAGAGAAAGGTATTAGAATTCTTGTAACCGGCGCCACGGGTTTTTTGGGAAGCAGGCTTGTTAAACTACTCGTTCAAAGAGGGTATCGGGTTCGCGCACTAGCGAGAAAATTATCCAATATCGATAAGATTAAACAACTAGGAATTGAGATATTCTTTGGTGATGTCGGCAGCAAGGCTTCCATTAAGCCTGCCTTTGAAGGGATTGATATCGTAGTGCATGCTGCGGCGGATACGTCGGGAAATAAAGAGGCTGGCGAGCATAGCACAGTTTTGGGGACAACAAATATCATTGATCTTTGCAGTGCTTATAAAATCAAAAAGCTTGTTTATATCAGTTCCTGTAACGTGTATGGAGTTGCAGACTATAAAAAAGGTGCATTAGTTACAGAAAAGTCATCGCTTGAACGATTTCCTGAGAGAAGGGGGTACTATTCAGATGCAAAGTTCCAGGCCGACCAAGCCATTGTAAACGCTATAAAGAAAAACCAGTTGTCAATTGTAACTCTTAGGCCTGGAATGATATTCGGACCGGGCGGTGAGGTATATACTCCGATGATGGGTTTCTCTCTTGGAACCAGATTATTCGGCATCATCGGAGATGGCGAATTTGTATTGCCCCTTGTGTATATTGATAACTTAGTGGATGCAATTATTGCAGCAATTGAGAAAAAAGAAAGCGGCGGGAAGATTTATAATGTGGTAGATTCTGATTGTTTAACAAAAAAACAGTATGTTGAATCTTTGATAAAAAAATTGTACCCTAATGCCAAATGCATTTATATCCCGTATTCGTTGTTTTATCTAACTGTATTTATGCAAGAAATATTGATTCGTGTTATAAAAAGAAAGCCTTTTCTAACCCGCTATCGACTTGTTTCATCCCAAAAAAATATATTATATGATTCAACAAAAATACAGAGGGATCTTAACTGGAATCCACCTGTAACAACTCAGGAAGCCATTTATAATGTGATTCAATATGAAAAGAAAGGCAGGAACAATAAAATAAATAATAATGCAACATAAGGAGCCGCGCTGTTTTTTTTTGGAAAAGCCATTTTTCTAAAAGAAAGTGTATTGAAAACTATACGCCTGGAATATAATTGTAACTTTATTGAGTGGTTTATAATTATTAACGAAGACGTTTTTGAAAACATGCCCCTTCCCAATCTCTGGGGGGCGGGTTCCCATCAACTTCAAGATTCCCGAGAAACACATCTTTAAATACCTCCAATCTGATTGCAACGAGGTCGCTAATTTTTTATTTTACCCAGAAAAATGTGGTGGCTGTTTTATACAGTAACAGGTTCAATTGAATTCTCAAAAATTCTTCATGTTCGGAACTATTATTCTATTAAGATTTGATTCATTTCATTGGCTGTTCAATCATAAATGAAAATATTTTTTCAAGGATCCATAAAGGAATAATTCATGTGTGGAATTGCAGGAATAGCTTCTCAGAATTTAGAGAAAATTACATTAGAAAGAATTACAAACAGTCTTTCCCACAGAGGCCCTGATGATTTTGGGACCTATCAGGATAATTTTATCGGGTTAGGTCATAGACGCCTGAGTATTATAGATTTGGAGGGCGGTCAGCAGCCCATTTTTAACGAGGACCGATCAAAGTGCATTATTTTTAACGGTGAAATATATAATTTTTGGGGATTAAGGGATGAACTTCTGAGCAAAGGACATCAGTTTTCAACCCGGAGCGATACCGAAACAATCTTGCACGCATATGAAGAGTGGGGTGAAAAAAGTGTTGAGCGTCTTCGAGGAATGTTTGCTTTTGCAATTTGGGATTTAAAAGCTAAAAAACTTTTTCTCGCAAGGGACCGGTTGGGCATCAAACCGCTGTTTTTCGCCCAACATAAGGGAAAGTTCTATTTTGCTTCCGAAATGAAAGCCATCCTTGCAGACGACGAATTCCCCAGAGAACTGGATGAAATGGCGCTTACCTGCTATTTTACCCTGTCATATATTCCAGCGCCGCTTACCATTTTCAGCGATATCCGAAAACTGCTACCCGGACATACATTAACATGGGAAAGTGGAAATGTAAAAATTCGGAAATATTGGGATATTTTCTTTGTGCCTGATAGGAGTAAAGGCGAAAAGTATTTTGTCGAAGGTTTTTTGGATCTATTTCGGGAATCGGTTGAAATGCGCTTAATGAGCGAGGTTCCCCTTGGCGCCTTTCTCAGCGGCGGGATTGATTCAAGTGCAATAGTTGCAATGATGAGCGGTAAAAACTCTGACCCGGTCAATACCTTCTGTATCGGTTTCGGCGGGGAAATAGGCGGCTATCTTGATGAGAGAAAATATGCGCGAATGTTAGCTGAAAGATATTCAACAAATCACCGTGAGTTTGAGGTGCTTCCGAAGCCTGAAGGTTTACTGGAAAAGATCGTAGGGGCTTTTGATGAGCCTTTTGCAGATGATTCAACAATACCATCGTATTATGTTTGCGAAATTGCAAGGGAAAATGTTACAGTCGCCCTCTCCGGTCTTGGCGGTGACGAAACTTTTGCAGGCTACGAAAGATATCTCGGATACAAACTTCGTGGAATTTACAATCGACTGCCGCTGTTTTTAAGGGAGAAAGTCGTTCAGAATATCATTGGACGTCTTCCGGAAAGAGCTGACGGTCATTATACAATTAATCATATGAAACGATTTGTTCGCTCCGGCTCTTTGTCTGCAGACGAATGTTATTTCAGCTACTTGTCAATTCTTAACCCAATGCTTGGGGGCACATTTTTCTCGGATCCGGATCGATTCAATAAATACGACGAATCATGCAAAGATCTTATACTAGGCTATTTTAATTCAACCAATGTCCAGGATGGTAATGACTCTCTTAACAGAGCCCTTTATTGCGATTTGAAAACCTATTTGCCGGATGATATCCTTTCTGTTACGGACAGAATGAGCATGTATCATTCTTTAGAAGTTCGGGTTCCCTTTATTGATCATAAACTATTGGAGTTTTGTGCAACAATTCCTTCTGAGATGAAAATGAAGTGGTTCCAAAAAAAGTATCTTTTGAAAAAGGCAGTTAAATCTATATTGCCCCAAGATATTATAAGTCATCGCAAACAAGGCTTTATTGGACCGATGGCCCAGTGGTTGAAAAAAGATTTAAAATCTTACACAGAAGATAATTTAAATGAAAAAAGTCTTAAAAAACACGGTTTGCTAAACTTTGAGACAATCAAAAAGGTGATGAATAATCATTTTTCAGGTAGAGAAATTCATGATACATTAATTTGGTCTCTTTTAATATTTCAAAAATGGTATGAGATGTACATTGAGAAAGAGGCTGGATAGTGAAATATTGCGGTTAGTACAAAAAAAATGTTCACTGAGCAAAGTTCACGGATATCTTTTCTCGATAGTTTACGGGCCATTGCAATTTTTATGGTTGTTGGAATGCATACATTTCCGTACTGTCATCCATTGGATCAGCAAACCAAAGAAATATTAGATTTAATTGTTAATTCCGTTTCAGTGCCAATGTTTTTTTTAATTGATGGGTTTCTTTTTATTTCAAAATATGAAAATACAAAACATTTTAGATATTATTCATATATTCATAAAAGTGCAAAAAGACTTCTTTTGCCTTGGCTAATATTTAGCATTTTATACACATTGTGCCGATATTTATTTGAATATTTAGGCTTTGTATCTAGCAAACTTATTATTGGAAAAACGATAAGTTCTATTTTTATAAACATGTATGGATCTGTTATTACTCCACAGCTTTATTTTCTATTATCGCTGTTTGGGATTCGCATTTTTTCAATATGGTCTATTTATTTAGCAAATATTCACAAAATATTGGTTTTAATTGTATATCTTCTCTATCTGCCCCTATATCACCATTTAATCGTTTTAATAACCTCCGTAACGTATGTGAAAGGTGGTCAGGAACCAATTCTTCATTGTTTTTGGGGATTTCAATTCTGGCTTGCAGGAACGGTCATTGTTCGTTACAGGGAAAAAATAATGAGAAATGCATTGTTGATTTCAATAATGCTATTTGCCTCAATGTTATTAAGCATTATATATCTCAGCGGCAAACCAGAAAGTATCTTTGTCCAATACTCTTACTTATTTGGCTTATTCGCTTTTGCTGCAGCATTCCCCAAAAGGCATTTACTAAGTAAGATAGGAGAAAAGACAATGGGGATTTACTTGCTACACACTCCTTTAATCTTAATACCGGTAGCATTAATTATTAAAAAGTTGGTTAACAATGCATTGCTGTCCTATTTCTCTATTATTTTATTAACAATTATTATTGCTTTAATCTTTACAAAAATTATATACAAAATACCAAAAGGGAAAATTGTTTTCGGTGAATAAAGGTTGGTGATTTCCTTAATAGGGTATTTTTTTGGTTAGAAAAAATGGGTCTTCGCATTTTTGTGTGGGTAACACCTATATGTTGTGCCAGAGACACAGAAAATAAACTTATGCGGAAAATTGCTAACAATAACGGGTCATTAACTTCAATAAGCTGGCGATATATACTAGCGCGCTCCGCTTCGCTCGCTTGCTGCCCTGCGTCGCACCACCTCACCAAATCCTTCGTTCCTCAGGATCTGCTGAGGTTCCCGCCGCAGGCTCTGGCTAGTTTCTTATTTCGTCTCCAATTTACAAAAGCGATTAATTTCGAATGAGGCTTAACACAATATCTTGGGGCCACCCACACAAATGCGCGATGCGCCAAAATTAAGATAACGTAATAGCATTAGTGTATGGAATATTTATTTTACATTTTTTTATTTTTTTTAGGTTATTCTTATTGTCTTTATCCATTATTATTATATCTTATTTCTGTAGTTGCGAAAGATCCATGGGATAAAGAAGATTTGCGACCAAGTGTATCAATAATTATATCCGCGTATAATGAGGAAGCTGTTATTGAGGAAAAAATTCGGAATGCGTTGGCATTGGATTATCCTGATAAGTTACTTGAGATTATTGTTAGTTCAGATGGATCGACGGATCGAACTAATGAAATTGTTTCAGAGATTAAAGATCCGCACATTATTTTAAAGGCTTTTGAAAGGATCGGTAAAACCGCTTGTCTTAATAAAGTTGTTCCATCAGCAATAGGGGAGATAATATTATTTACTGATGCAAATTCGATGTTCCCATCAGACCTCTTACAAAAAATGGTTAAAAATTTTGTCAGTTCTAAAGTGGGTTTGGTAACGGGCAGCACAAAATACCAGGGTGGTGAAGGCGGTCGGGCTACAACTAGTATATATTCCAAGCTTGAGCAATGGACGAAATTTCGAGAAAGCCTTGTATCATCATGTGTAGGTGCAGATGGGGCCATTTTTGCGATACGAAAATATCTTTATCGGCCTCTTAAAGATTCTGATATTAATGATTTTATTATACCTCTTAATGTAATCCGGCAGGGGAAAAGAGTGGTATTGGATCCAAATGTTATTTGCATAGAAGGTGAATCAAAAGGGGCTAAACAGGCGTATCGTCGTCAGGTGAGAATTACCACAAGGACACTGTGGGCCATACGTCGCAATAAAGAATTCATAAATATATTCAATTATGGATTCTTTTCATTTTTCATATTTTCTCATAAATTTTTGAGGCTCTCTGTTCCATTCTTTTTTCTTAGCGCATTTTTATTGAATTTATTTATTCTAGATGAATCAGTATTCTATATTTTTTCGATGTTTGGGTTCTTATCGTTTATCTTTCTTGGGTTATTAAACCTTGTTGGTTTGGCAAACTGCAAAATGGCGTCAATATGTAAATATTTTCTTATTACATTTTCAGCACAGTTTATCGGGTGTTTGCGAATGATAGGTGGGATTAAGGATACTACATGGGCGCCTCAACGGTAGTTTGAATGATATCAATATTTATCGTAGGGACACATTATTAGACCACAATTTTGGGGCTATTGAGGTGATTGAGAGAAAAAAAGTGGTTGTTATAGGGAGTGGATTGGCTGGTACATTAATATGCAATGAACTCGCTGAGAGTGCCGATGTAATTCTTCTTGAAGCAGGAGCGAAGAGTACTATCGAATATCCAAAAATTCAGTTTTTGAGGAAGGACTTTGGGGTCGCAAAAACGTTTTGTATCGGAGGTGGTGGAACAACAAATCTTTGGGACAATGGGTTAATTCCTATTAATCTTAAAGATTTATCCTGCAAAGAATTTTATGAAGTGATTAATGATGCTGGAGATTATATGGATAGAGCAGCATCCAAATTATTTTTCAAAAATATGTACTTTTCGAACGAATACGAAAACGTTTTGTATGAAATGAAATTGATTGCTGATAAAATTGGTATTCTTGGGGATGGTATTGATTGTTTACTGTATCCTAAAAAATATAAAAGGCTTATCGTAAATCCCAAGGTCAAAGCCTTTTATTCAGTACATGATATCAATATTAGCACAAAAAATAAAAGAATTGAAAATATAAAATTTTATATAAAATCTAAAGAGTTTTATGTTAAACCTGATATCGTAATAATTTGTGCCGGTTCGCTAGGGACACCTTCGCTTGTAAAAAAAATACTTCATGCAACGGGTTATTCATTTGTTAAATTGGGGACTGGGTTTATCGATCATCCAATGGGGTTTGTTGGTAAAGTAAAATTGAAAAAAAGTCTATCTAAATATGTACGAAAAATTGCAATGGTTGATAAAGGAAATTTTATATGCCATACAGCCATCCGGTTAAAGAGTGAATGTGGGAAATATACGTGCTGCGCATACCTAAGACCCGCATTAACAATGAAAAATCAGCTTGATATCTATAAATACAAGTCATTGTTAGGAGCTAGTAAGGGTAAAGAGAGAATAAAAAAAATGTTTTCGTGGAGACTGTTTCATCCAGATATTCTGGCGGAGATATTTTTGCATATATTTGGATTTAGCATACCCAGTAGAATATATAATATCCTCGTTATTGCAGAACAAAAAAATGGAAAAAATCGAGTTACATATGATGAAAATGGTTTGAAAGTGGACTGGTGTATTACTGGTGAAGAGCTCTCAATTTATAATAATATTCTTAAAAAATTAAATGGTAGGTTATTGAAAATATCCGAAAAAATAAACATTAAAACCGAAATAACTGAGGAATGGTTATGGTCTGCAGCTCATCATTCGGGAACTATAAGTCTTGGAAAGGATCCTGAAGGTTTAATTGATAAAAATCTCAGGTTAAATTGTTGTGAAAATGTATTTGTTTGTGATGGGTCTGTGATTCAAGAGCATTCTTATGCTAATACAGGCTTAACTATTGGGCAATTGGCAATGCGTTTAGCCGAGAGGGTGATCAAGGATAATTGAAATACCCTAGAGATAAATTAGTATCGTTTAACCGGGAAATCCCTGCTGCTCCCAGCAGGGATGATTTCAAGGGTCCCCTGCAACCCTTTTTATTGGATCTGCGAAGCAGATCCCACGTGATACTTCGCAGCTTGCTGCGCGGAGAGTTCATTCGAGGGGTCTTTTAAATCAGTCCATAAAAAAGAAAAGCGGGTACAACTTGATTTAATTTGGAATGCTGATAGGCGCTACATGAGATACGGTGTTTACAAATAAGTTGTGATAGGAGATCAAATGACTGAAGAGCGGAAAAACATTAATAGCATTCCTGAGATCATGCGGAATGCAATTCAAGGATACCCTGAGAGAATTGCCCTCATTGGACAGAGGGGTAGGTATACTTATAAGCAATTAGCTTGTATGATAGCGGCGGGTATGAACATTATAAGCGGATGCATGCCTTCAAATAGCCACCGAATAGCTTTAATCGGTGACAACGATCCAGCATATATCATGGCGTATTTTGCAGCTCAGTTCCTGGGATTATCTACGGTCGAAGTTGGCAGAAATGAGTCACTAGAAACACTTATTGACATCGTAGATAAGACGGAATCGGGATTTGTTGTTACTGATAGAGAAGATTTGATGACAGCATTTCGGCACAAGGTGCACGTAAAGTCGTTTGATGAGTTTATTGCATTATGTGAGGCCAGTTGCGCGGAAGATCATGATTTATTGAATATGGCAAATTTTCAAGGAAATCAACGCGAGGCTTCAATTATCTTCACTTCGGGGACAACGGGGATTCCAAAAGGGGTTATACTTAGTCATAAAAATTTCTGCTTCATAGTGTCTCGTGTGGTGGAATATCTTAAACTCAAAGAGGAGGACCGGTACGCTTTGATGTTGCCACTTTGCCACACGTATGGAAAAATCGTCGCTTTGACATCATTCGCCGCGGGGGCTTCATTAATATTCGCGGAAAACTTTACTAAGCTACCGACATTCATGACACTGATTGCAGAGCAAAAATGCACAATCATGAGTTGTGTACCGTATCATGCGCACGTAATGCTAAAATGGGGAAACCTGTCAAAGTTTGATTTATCATCATTAAGGGCGGTGACATTCTCTGGGAACAAACTGCCACCAGCTACTATCGACGTTTTGATAGAATCATTGAATGAAACAGAGATATTCTCAATGTATGGATTGACTGAATCTACGACACGTGCCTGCTTTGTTCCACCCAAAATGTTGGCGCAAAAAAAAGAATCATGTGGAAAACCTTTGTCAGGAGTGGAGATTAAAATTGTAAGTGAAAATGGAAAAGAATCGGCTTTTGGCGAGGTAGGGGAGGTTTGGCTGAGAGGTGCAAACGTAATGCAGGGCTATTTCGGTGATGCTGAAATGTCTAAAAAAACTTTAAGCGGTGGGTGGCTGAAAACCGGAGATCTGGGACAATTGGATGAAGATGGTTTCTTATATCTGAAGGGAAGATTGAAAGATATTATAAAATGCGCGGGGGAGAGGATTAGCTCGATGGAAGTAGAGGATGCTTTGAGGAGGCATCCCGGCGTTTTGGAAGTGGCTGTTAAGGGTACTTCGGATTCACTCCTTGGTGAGGTTGTTCATGCTTTTATAGTGCCTGTAGACAACACCCTTCAAGAAGGAGAACTCCGAACATTCTGCGCAACGCAACTTTCTCACCACAAAATGCCGCGGCGGTATACATTTGTCGAAGAACTGAAAAAAACTGCCACTGGAAAAGTAAAAAAACATTTTTTGAAAGGAGAATAATTGGGATTATGGATAATGAGCAAATCATACGTCAATTCATGAAAGAAAGATTTGTTAAATATAGGGATGATTTAGGACATGATGATTCGTTAGAAGATGTAGTAGATTCATTAGGATTATTTGAACTTTTGAACTTTATTGAACAAAAGTTTGCGATTGTGATTCCAGATGATGAATTTTCGCCAGATGTATTTTCATGTATTGGAAATATCTTGAAAACCATTGAACTATTTATGGTGAATAGCAGAAAAGCAACGATGAAGGGTGAAAAAAAGCTTTGGTTTTAAGAATATGCGAATACGACAACCAGGAAAGATTAGGAACTGGCTTTGGTTCTTAGGGCGTGAAGAATCATGCGTATATCTGCTTCAGGGCAAACATACGTCTATGATTGTTAGCGGGGGTATGAGCTATATAGTTCCTGATTTGCTTCATCAATTTGATAAATGCAAAATCGATGATACAAGTATAACCAAGCTGTTAATATTGCATGCACACTTTGATCATATTGGGATTGTCCCATTTTTAAAAAATCGATTTCCAGATTTGGAAATTTATGCTTCAGTAAAAGCCTGGGAAATACTTCAAGACCCTGAAAAAATAGATATAATGAATCGTCTAAACCGTACATTCGCCGAAAGAATTGGATTACGAGAAGCTATCAACAAATATTGTAAAGAATGGTCGTTAGAAATCGGTGGACATTCTATCACCCAAGGCGATCGCATAGACCTAGGAAATCTGCAGGTCGATATACATGAAACTCCTGGTCACTCATCTTGCTCTATTTCAGCGTATTCGCCTCAAATAAAAACTCTTTTTCCTTCTGATGCAGGTGGTATACCATATAAGGATATGATCATTCCCGTTGGAAATTCAAACTTTGTGGAGTATCTAAGAAGTCTGAAAAAACTCGAGAAACTTGATGTGGATTATATTTGTGCTGATCACTACGGAATTATTGCAGGAAATGAAGCGAAAAATTATATTAAGAAATCGTTAGAAGTCAGTGATCGTCGCTTTGAAATGATTAAAGACGCCTATCTTCGGACTCATGATATCGAAGGTGTTGCTCGGAGGATGGTCAAAGAATTCTATGCAAAGAATCCTGATTATTTTCTGCCTGCTGTAATTGCTGAGGGGAACTACAGGAGGATGATTATGAGTATTGCGAATATGGTTAAAATGTGTCCTGAATATTGAGATGATTGATAGAGGATAACGAATGTGACTCAGAGGATTTCAATGATTTTTTTTGTTTTTAAATAGTAAGCGTGAGTGCGGCTCATCTGGGAGAGTGCTTCTCCTAGAATATACTGTGTTTCACTTTGATAAAAAAGAAAGAGGGACAGGTACCTTATGCATGACAATAGCTGGCCCTTAGATTATAAACGTAAAAATTCTCAAACTTGATCAAGCAGGGATGCGATGCCACGAACATCCCTTATGATTATACAAAATGGAACAGCGGTGTATCATATCATGTCAAGAACCGCGCTTGATTGGTGATGGGTTTCCGTTGGATGCGGTAGGAAAAGATTTTTTGTCTGATTAGATCAAGCGCTTTTCAACCCTGTATTTTGCCGAAATCCTAGGCGTGCGCCTTACGGATAAGCCCTTTACCTGTTGGTGGAGACTAATTTAAATACATTTTATCGAAAACGAGATTGAATGATGATGATTGATCATATTGGAATAGTCGTTAAGTCTATTGAGAAGGGTATTCAACACTGGCAGAATGTATTTAAGTACCGTAAAATGACGGAAGTGGTTATTAATTCGAGGCAAAAAGTTAAAGTGGTATTTTTATGTAAAGAAAATTCATTGACAGTAAAATTGATCGAACCATTGGACAATACATCACCAGTGCATAGGTTTGCAATGAAAGGAGGCGGATTGCATCATCTATGTTTTAAATGCAACGATATGAGCAAAGAACTAAAAAGACTAGATGAGATCGGTTTGCGTCTGTTGGCCCCACCGCAGCCGGGAGAGGCATTTGGAAACGAAAATATTGCCTTTGTTTATGCAAATCACGGATTGAATATTGAACTTATTGAGACTGATATTAAAGCCAAAATTATACAAATTGAGTAAATGAAAAAAGGTGACAGACCGATCGTTGCGCTTGAGGGTTGAGGTTAAAGGGGGAAATACTGGCCACAAAAAAGGGGACAGGTACTTTATGACGGACAATAGCCACCCATTAAATTACAAGGGTAATGATTCTCAAAATTGATCAAGGGAGGGTGCGATGCCACGAACAACCCGTATGATTATACAAAATGAGACAGCAGTGTATCACATCATGTCCAGAACCGCGCTTGACGGGTTTCCACTGGACGCGATTGAAAAGGATTTTTTGTTGGATTTACTCAAGCGCTTTTCGAATTTGTATTTTACTGAGATTTTGGGCTTTTGCCTTATAAAAAAAGGGGGACAGGTACTTTATGATTGACACTAGCCACTTATTAAATTACAAGGGTAATGATTCTTAAAATTGATCAAGGGAGGGTGCGATGCCACGAACATCCCGTATGATTATACATAATGAAACAGCGGTGTATCATATCATGTCCAGAACCGCGCTCGATGGATTTCCGTTGGATGCGGTGGAAAAGGAATTTTTGTTGGATTTACTCAAGCGCTTTTCAAATTTGTATTTTACTGAAATCTTGGGTTTTTGCCTTATGGGTAACCACTTTCACCTGTTGGTTGAAATGATTCCTGATAGCCATTTTTCAGATAGCGACATCAAAAAAAGGTTGGAACAGTTCTATGGTGAAGAAAAAGCGGCGATAGGGGAGGGACAGTTGCCGTTTTTTCGGGAAAAACTGTCTAATCTTTCAGAATTCGTCCGGGATATTAAGGTCAATTTTACGCGTTTTTACAATCGTCGCCATGGTCGCAAGGGTTATTTCTGGGGCGATCGATTTAAAAGTGTCATTGTGGAAAAAGGCGAAACGCTGATCAATTGCCTGGCTTACATCGACTTGAATCCCGTTCGTGCGGGCATTGTTGAAAAACCTGAGGAATACCGGTGGAGTTCATTGGGATACCATGTCCAGACGAACAATAAAGGCAACTTTCTGTCCACCGATTTCGGTTTAAAGGACTTTAACGTCAAAGACGAAAAAGAGAGGATCCGGCTGTACCGGAAATATGTTTACGAGACCGGGGCGATTCAGGTTTCTGGTAGGCAATATGCTAAAACCATTGAGGAAAGGATAATCGCTAAAGAGAGGAAAAAAGGCTTTGAAATTAGCCGGAGGGATCGGTTTTTGTATCGAACGCGGTATTTTACGGATTCCGGGATTATCGGTTCAAGGGAGTTCGTTTCCGCTCATTACCAATTGTTTAAACATCTGTTTCAGACGAAGAATGAGAAGCGGCCGAAGGCGGTGAAGGGTTTGGACGGGGTTTATTCGTTGAAGAGGCTGTCGGAGGGGAGGATAGGTTAAAGGTTAAAGGTAAAAGGACAAAGGTAAAAGGTTAAAGGTGAAAGGATAAAGGGGGAAAGGATAAAAACACCGGGAATGGTGGAAGAATGGAATGATGGAAGGCGGGAAAAGGGGGAAAGAAGAAATTGTTAATTGTTGATGGTTAATGGTTAATTGGGAGGGAAAAACAACGAATAACAAATAACGAGTAATGAAAATGATTGGCGGGGCCGATAGTGGTCACCGCTTTTTTTGTGCACGCGGCATGGGTGGATGTTTGAAAAGAGAAGTGGTGTATTTTTTATGATACAACTTAACGAATACAGCAGGCAGGGGTAAAAGGATAAAGGCCAAAGGCTAAAGGCGAAAGGGTGAAAAAAGAGCGGGAAAAAACTGAAAGAGGCGGGAAATTAGACAATCTACAGTTTGGTGAAGTTCCCTGTCGGGAATTTCCTTGTCAAGAGGAATTTTGCATGTTTATTCAGGGTAGAAATTTTTAAGTCCTCAGAGGTTAATGGAGGCTTGAGCATCGTTTTATTTTGTCATTGACTTCTATACGTATTCGTTTACAATATTAATACGTGCAAAGAGGGGAGCTATAAAGATATGGGAAAGCTTACATTAAGTGTCGATGATAAATTGATTAAATTTGCCAAAGAGTGGGCACGAACTCAAGGAGTTTCCGTTTCTCAAATCGTTTCAACCTTTTTTGTATCCATTGGAACAGCAAATACCCCCCCTGATGAAATACCCCCAGTATTGCGCAAGCTCTCAGGTATTTTGGAAGAGAGGGATGTGGCTATTGAAAAATATCACAGGCATATTGAAA